>JADMIO010603925.1_pt1 | contig 71994 bp, 47 predicted proteins | sample 8958161 | NCBI WGS metagenome assembly JADMIO01 (sample SAMN16585339, study PRJNA669376) | soil metagenome | isolation source: Crop rotation soil | place: USA: Cullars Rotation, Alabama | collected 2011 | reverse complement strand
TACCCCCGCCATTCGCCGCCTCGGCCCTCCGACCGCCAAGCAGACCGGATAGCGCACTGATTTCCTCTGCGCTGAGGCCCGCAGCCATCGGCTTCATGACGCCAACGGTCAGCGCGTCGGCGATCTCCTGTGTCGAATGCGACCGGAGCTGTTCCCGGCCTGGCGCCCGTTCAACCGCAGGCTCGTGGCACGTGCTGCAGCGCGCCATGAACAGCGCCTCGGCGTCGACGGCCCTTCCGCTGTCCTGCGCAAAGGCGGTGAGCGGAAGCGCGAAGGCGGCAAACAGGCTGGCAAAAGTGACGGCGGCTTTCATGAAATGTCGCCCCTGCAAATATATTCCAAAACTGGCTCTGGCATGTTTACCCGATCCCCCGCAATCGGCGAAACAATTGTCGGAGAAGGGCCCGATCTGGACCAGCAAGTGGAGCCCGGTACTGGAACACCAGCGGCCGATCGCTGGAACGGCCAGTCTGCATCCATCGCTCCTGCCGCAACGGATGGCAGGAGGTCGCCGAAAGCAACCCCTCAGCTCAAACCGCAATTAGGCTGACCAGCTCGCGGCTCTGCTTGAGTGACTGCAGATTGCGTACGCGTTCGACCACCTGCTTCGCCCGCGCCGCTCCAAGACGCGGTGACAACAGCTCCAGCGCCTTAGCCTCAACTTCTTCGCGGCTCATCGGATGTGACGGGAAGCCAACGACATAGGGCACATAGATCTCGTGCTTCTTGCCCGAAGCTTCCGTAACGAACAGCCGCGCCGACTCCGTGCGCGGCTGGCCGGGAGGCGCCTCCTGCGCCGGATCGTGAGCAATCGTGATGCGCTCCATCATCGCCTTGACCTTGGTATCGCTCGCCATCCGCTCCAGCGACTGCGCCGACACGAAGTCCAGCCTGCCCTCGAGCAGCATCAGCGAGAGCGTGTAGCGGAGGTTCAGCGCCGGCATCGCCGCATCGCGGAAGGCCTGCCACCGGCCCGGCATCTCCACCCGCACGGCAGACGCGTTGGCAGGGTCGGTGATCCTGGGAAGCAGCTCATACATGCCCTGGATCGCCGGTTGCGTCGGCCCGCCAACCGGATAGCGCTTGAACGCCGTCTCCGACAGCTCTGTGCGGACACCCAGCTGTTCCGTCAGGTAGGCAGGCCTAGCGTCACCGGCCGCGAAGGCGCCAGCGCGCAGCCAGCCTTCGGGATTGTCGAAACTGTCGCGCACGCCGCGGAAACCCGCCTCGACCATCAGCGCGGCCTGCAGACCATTGCGCGCGCCCATGCCGGCGAACACAAACGCCTTCTCGATATGCTCGACATCCATCAGCCATTGCCACGAGCCCGACGCCTGCTGCGCGCAATACGTCAGCAGGTCGCCGATCCGGTTCGCTGGAATGCCCATCAGAGAGGCAGACGCAGCCGCCGCGCCGAATACGGGCCCAACGCCATGATTGGCGATCCCTGCCTTGCGCAGGTTATCGACGCCCACCGCCTTGGGCACGCGCCCCGCCAACTCATATCCGACGATCACCGCCCGCAACAGCGCGTCGCCCGACAGGTTGCGCGTTTCCGCTACCGCCAGCGCCGAAGCGACAATGGCCGGCCCAGGTTGCACAAAGGCCGACGGGATGAAGTCGTTGATCTCGGCCGCATGCGCCGTCATCGCGCTGGCGAACGCCGCATCGACCAGACCGGCCTTCTCGCGCGTGCCCAGAATCGTCGCGGCGCCGCGCGATCCCTGCGCCGCCACATATTTCCGCGCCAGTTTCGACGGCTCAAGATCGCGGCACGCCACGATGGAGGCCAGCGTGTCGAGGATATGCAGCCGCCCGAGATCAAGATGCTCTTCCGGGACCTGCGCCGTCCGTGCACCGGTGATGTATGCTGCAAGCGCGGCCGTCACCGGACCTTGAGGCGGCTCAGCCCTGGGCGCCGCCTGCGCATGTGCGGGCGATAATTCACAACCTGCAACCATCAGCGATGCCGGTATCGCGGCCGCAAGCAACAGCGCATCGCGTCTCGTCGTGACCGTCATTCTGTCTCCCCGCCGAGATTCTTATGCCCCATAATCTCGCCCGCTTCAGCTTTGCAGTCCAGATGGATTGACAAGGGCGGCGCGCCGTTGCGAGGTCCGCAAAACAATATTGAAAACTATCGACGATCGGGGAAACAGCCATGCAACTCAATCGCCGGAGCATTCTTTCGGGCGGCCTCATCCTCGCCGCCGGATGCGCCACCGGGCCCACGCTCGCCCAGAAGACCGGCGAGCCTCTGGTCGAAACCGCGCAAGGCAGATTGCGCGGCAAGGTCGAGGCCAACGGCACGACATCCTTCAAGGGCATGCGCTACGGCGCTGCGGCATCCGGCGCCCTGCGCTTCATGCCGCCGACCGCTCCGCCCAAATGGGCCGGCATTCAGGACGCCTTCGCATTCGGCGACCAATCCCCGCAAGCCAAGGGCCGCCTAGCTGACTCGCGCGTGGCCATGTCCGACGACTGCCTGCGCATCAACGTCTGGACGCCCGGGCTGGACACCGCAAAGCGCCCGGTCATGCTCTGGTTCCACGGCGGCGGCTTCGAGGCCGGCGTCGGCTCCCAGCCGCTCTATGATGGCGCCAGACTCTCGCGCCGGGGCGATGTGGTCGTAGCGACCATCAACCACCGCCTCAACGTCTTCGGCCACTGCTATCTCGGCGGCGTGCTGGGCAATGATTTCCAGCAATCCGGAAACGTCGGCTATCTCGACCTGATCGCGTCGATGAAATGGGTGCGCGAGAACATTTCCCAGTTCGGCGGCGATCCCAACAACGTCACCATCTTCGGCCAGTCCGGCGGTGGACGGAAGGTCAGCCTCTGCTACGCCGGCCGCGACGCGCAGGGTCTCTTCGCCCGCGGCATCGTCCAGTCCGGCTCGCACCTGAAGGTCCAGACGCCCGAGCGCGCCAACGGCCTTACCGAAGCCCTGCTGAAGGAACTCGGCATCGCCAAGGCCGACGCCCGCAAGCTCCAGACCATCGACGTCGAGACCCTCTCCACCGCCCAGCGCAAAGTCATCGCCGGCGCGGGCGCGCGCTTCTCGCCCATGCTCGACGGCATCTCGCTGAAGGAGCATCCCTTCCTTCCCAACGCGCCGTCGATTTCCAACCACCTGCCCATGATGCTCGGCACCAATCGCACGGAGCTGACCAACCAGCTCGGCAACGAGGCCGGCATCTTCGACATGACCGAGGCCCAGGCAAAGGAGAAAGCCAAGGGTTACCTCGAGGAGAAAGACATCGACGAGGCGTTCCGCATCTTTCAGGCCTCGCGGCCCCAGGCGAATCCGTCGGAGATCTTCTTCACCATCGCCTCCGCGCGCGGCTATTGCCGCGACCAGACCATCATGGCCGAACAGCGCGTGAAGGCCGGCGGACGCGGCAAGACCTTTGTGTACCGCCTGATGTGGCGCCAGCCCGTCGAAGGCGGCCGCCGCGTCTCGCAGCACTCGCTCGACCTGCCCTTCGTGTTCGACACCGTCTCCGCCGGCGCCAACATGACCGGGCCGGACACCGAGCAGACCCGCGCCATGGTCGACAACATGGCCAACAGCTGGATCGCCTACGCCCGCACGGGCGATCCGAACAACGCCAGCATCCCGAAATGGTCGCCCTACGACCTCACACGCCGCAACACCATGATGTTCGACGTGCCCAGCCACGCCGACGACGATCCGCACAAGGCCGAGCGCGAGTTCATGGCGCGCTACCCGAGCCAGCAGGATGGCGGCATCGCTCTCCACCGGCAGAACATGGATTGATCGGGCACAGCCATGGCGCTCACCCGCCGCCCATTGCAGCCTCGCACTGACCGCCGGAACCTCTGTCGAGGGTTCGGGGACGCTAACGCTGCGGCTTGAGCAGCTGTAGAGCCGACCGCCTCGCCGGATGGACGGATCAGAACGCGAAGCGGACTTTCGCCGAGGCGGACTGGCTGAGATAGCCGTCGTCCTGCCTGTGTTCGTATTCCAGCCTGAGCGAGCCGTAGGGCAGCAGCGCTTCGATGCCGATGCGGCCTCCAACCAGCTCCTGCGGGATCGCGGTGGCAAGCGCGAAGTCGCCGACGCCTGACGGGGCGCCCTGGAAACGGGCGGTGACATCGAGAGTATCGGTCGAGAGCCTCGTGTACCCGGCTTCGAAATACGGGTGAAGCAGCGCGTCGCCCAATTTCGACATGAAACCCGCTTCGAGCGACACCGTGCCGGCGGCGAGCGTTTCCTCCGCATCGGTCACGGTGAGGCCCAGCGCGCCTGCGCCTGTTTCGGAGAAACCTTCGGAGCGGATGTGGTAGCCGTCGATGTCGACCGAGGGGCGGAGATAGAAACCGCCGCCAAGTTCGGCGGTGTAGGCGCCGCGGAGGCGGAGCGAAAGCTGGATCGTATCGCTGGAGCTTTCTGCGTTGACCATCACCGGGAAGCCGGTCGGGCGGTTGCGTTCGGCGGTCGAATAGCCGGCGTCGGCTGCTGCGGCGAGGAGGAGCGGACCCGTTTCGCGCTTCAGCACGCCGCCGAGATGGAGACTGTCGCTGCTGGAGCTGGCGCCATTGTCCTGCTCGAAGTCGCCGGTCTCGTAGCCGGCAGAGAAGCCGGCAAACCAGCTCTCGCCCAGCTCAAACTGCTTGCCGCCTTGCAGCCGCATGGCTGTATCCCGGTGACCGGAGGCGCCGGCGGTCGGATCCTGTTCGGTCTTGGTGTAGGATGTGCGGACCCAGGCGCATGAGGTCTCGTGCAGCGTCCAGCCGCCGGCTTCGGGGCAGCTCATCATGCCGGAGAGGAAGCCCTGCGTGCTGACGATCGATGCGTTGCCCTGGGTGAGCGCGCTGTACGGGTTGAGGCTGTCGAGCAGCGCCACATAGTCACTCCGATCCGTTTCGAACGCGAGGGCGTCGAGCAGAGCCTTGAAGCCGGTTGCGCCGGGCGCCTCCCAGAGATCCTGCAGGTGGTTGGCGAGGCCTGAGCGTGCGCCGTCGAGGCCGTCGATGTCGAACCGGATTTCGTCGAGGCCGATCTGGAACTGGTTGTTCTGGAAGCGCGTGGCGTAGTGGATGACCAGCGTGTTGACCGCATCGACCGAGATGCCGGCGTTGGTGAGGCTGGTTGCGGTGAGGACGGTCGCGAACTGTCCGGGTGTCAGGGCGCGGACATCTGCGACGACGGGCTGGATCTTGCCGTTGAGGGATGCGGCGCCTTGCACGATGATCTGGTCCGCGACCCCGCCAGGATCGAGGTTCACGCGGAGGACGCCGTTGGCGTCCTGAACGAAGTCGCCGACCACGGTGGTGGTCCCGATAGCGTCGCCGAAGGGGGAGACGATGCCGGAGTTGGTGAGCCGCCCGCCTGCGCCGAGATAGACCGCCTTGCGCGTCTGGAAGAGGCCGCCGGCCTGGTTGGTGAAGGCGTTGGCGCCGCCGCCGAGGCCGACATTGCCGTCGATCAGGCCCTTGTTGAAGATCAGGTCGTCGCCGTCGGTGCCGATGATGGCGTTGCCGGAGAGGGCCGAAATGCGCCCGCCTGTGTTGGTGATGCGGTTGGTGTTGCCGCCCGAGACGAAGATGCCGGCGCCGGAGGATCCGCTGCCGCCGATGATCTCGCCCGACTGAAGCGTGATGGTGATGTCCTTGCCGCGGCCATCCAGAACGGGCCGCGGAAGGGTTGCGCACTGCTCGGGAAGCTGCGTGCAGCCGACATCGGCGCCGTCTATGCTCTGGGCCCAGATGCCGACCGAGTCCTCGCCCAGGGCATGGATCGAACCGGTGTGAGTGACTTGCACGGTCTCGGCGGCGCCCTTGCCGCCGTTCGAGCCGGCTTCTGCGTAGGCTGCCGGAAGGCTCGCCCCGCCGCTGCCGCCCATGCCGCCGCCGCCGGCGATGCTCTGCGCGATGATGCCGTGCGCGCTGTCGCCGAGCGTGGTGATTGTTCCGGCCGTGTTGACGATGACCTTGCCGCCATCGCCTGACGCTCCGCCATTTCCAGACAGGCCGAGCGCGCCGACGCCGACCGTGAGGCCCGTGTCGATGTCGATGCTGCCGAAGGCGTCGATGGTGTGAACATAGGTCGTGGTCTTGATGCCGCCGCCGACACCGCCACCGCCGCCGACCGATTGCGCGAGAACGCCGTGGGCGAAGTCGCCCTCTGTCGTGATATTGCCGCTTACGTCGACATCGACCGCGCCACCATTGCCGCCCTTGCCGCCGAGGCCGCCGAGCGAGACGCTCAGGAAGGCGTCCTGTTCGGCCGAGCCGCCATAGCCGCCGCCGCCGCCGACGCTCTGCGCGTAAACGCCGACAGCCGCGCGGCCAAGCGTGAGAATGTCGCCGGTCTGGTCGACATCGACGAGGTCGCCCTTGCCGCCGTCCGCGCCCTTGCCGCCGATCGACAGCTTGAAGTTGTGTTTCTCCTCGCCTGCCCCCGCGCCGACATTGGCAAGACCGCCGCCGCCGCCAACCGACTGCGCGAAGATGCCGAAGGATTCCTCCTGCAGCGTGGTGATGTCGCCGGTGTTGGCGACATGCACTTCGCCGCCCACGCCCGAGCCGCCACCCGAGCCGCCCATGCCGACGCCCACACCGATGTCGCCGGATCCATCAGCAGAGCCGCCGCCGCCCTCGCCGCCGCCGCCGCCGACGCTCTGCGCGTAGATGCCCATGGCGAGGCGCCCGCCGGTGATGATCTCGCCGATGTTGCGGATGTCGACTTTCTTGCCGTTGCCGGCGGCGCCGCCATTGCCGCCGATGCCGATGCCGACACCGATCGCGTTGCCCTTGTCGTCCTTGCCGCCCTTCTTGCTGGAGCGGCCGAGGCTGTCGCTGTCGCGGTTGGCCGCCTTCGACTGGGTCTGGATGTTGCGATAGCGGTCGCGGGCGCGATCCCGGTCGGGTTCGCTGTTATCGATGCCTTCGGGGACCTCGAAATCGATGCCGTCGGGGATGCCGAGATCGTCGAAGAGGTCGCCCTGTTCGCCTGCCCCGCCGATACCGCCGCCGCCGCCGACGCTCTGCCCGGTGATGCCGTTGGCCATGTAGCCGAGCGTGATGATCGAGCCTTCGTTGACGACCTCGACCAGGCCGCCATCGCCGGCCGCCCCGCCGGCGCCGCCGACGCTGACATCGACCTTCACGTCGTTGGATTTGCCGCCCGAGATGGTTTCTGTGGAGGCCGAAGCGTCGCCGCCGACGCCGCCGCCGCCGCCGACCGACTGGGCGAACACGCCTGTCGACTGATCGCCCATGGTGACGATCGAGCCCTTGTTCTCGACACGCGCGAGCTTGCCCGAGCCCGCCGCGCCGCCTACGCCACCCACGGCGACCGACACGGCGACGGCAGCGCCTTTCTTCACGTTGGCTGACAGCGCCATCGCCGTGCTGGCGCCGCCTGCGCCGCCGCCGCCGCCGACCGACTGCGCGAGGATGCCAAAGGCGTTGAAATCGTAGGTGGTGATGCCGCCGAAATTCTGGACCAGCACGTCATTGCCGTCCCCGCCCAGGCCGCCCTTGCCGCCGACGCCGACAGACACGGCCAGCGAGCCTTCGATGCCGACCGAGGCCGCGAAGGAGAAGGCCGCTCCGCCCGTGCCGCCGCCGCCGCCAACGGACTGCGCGAGGATGCCGTTGGAATAGTCGCCCCGGGCCTGGATCTGGCCGCGATTTTCCACGGTGACCTTGTCCGCGCTGCCCCCGCCGCCGCCCGATCCGCCGATGGAGATCGACGCCGCAAGACCGCCGCCCACGGAGAAGGATGTCGCCGAACCGCCCGAGCCGCCGCCGCCGCCGACCGACTGCGCAAAGATGCCATCGGCGCGCGTGCCGTGCGTGGAGATCACGCCAAGCGCATTGTTCTTCACGGTGACAACGCCGCCGGCGCCGCCTGCCCCGCCATCACCGCCGAGAGAGACAGCAGCCAGGTTGCCCGCCGCGAAGGCATCCCCGCCTGCCCCGCCGCCGCCGCCAACCGACTGGGCGAACAGGCCGACCGAATAGTCTCCATCGGTGAGGATGGATCCGGTGTTGGTGATGTCGACCAGGCCACCCTTCCCGGCGTCCCCGCCATCGCCGCCGTCGATGAAGAACCAGCCATCGGCGCGGCCGCCGAGACCGCCGCCGCCGCCAATCGACTGGCCGAATACGGCCTGTGCGAAGTCGCCATCGGTCGCCACCATGCCGGCGTTGACCATCGTGACCGCGCCGCCATTGGGACAGATGAACGGGGATTGCTGGCAGCGTGGGTGCGCGGCCGTTCCACCGACGCCGCCCTGGGGATCGAAGGCGGAGGACGCACGGCCGCCCGCGCCGCCGAGGCCGCCGACGCTCTGCGCAAACATGCCGATCGAGCCATCGCCCAGCGTCTGGACCATGCCGGTCGCCTCGTTACGCACGGTGACGGCGGAGGCCTGGCCCGCAGGACCGCCTTGCGCGCCGCGCCCGGGCCGGAGGCCGCCATCATCGTCCGATCCGAATCCGCCAGGGCCTGCAAGCGAGGATGCGAGGATGCCGAACGCGTCCTGGCCGCCTGTCGACAGCAGGCCGCTGTTGGTGACATTGACGACGCCGCCATTGCCGCCGCCGCCGCCGCGCGAAGGCAGGCGGAAGATGTTGAGGCCCTCGCCGCCACCCCCGCCATCGCCGCCGACCGACTCGGCAAAGACGGCGTGCGCGCGATCGCCGGTGGTGACGACGCTGCCGTTTTTCTGGATGATGATATCGACCTGCCCGCCATGGCCGCCGAAGCTGCCGGCATTGGATGAGCCGCCGATGTTGGCGTCGTCGCCGAAACCGCCCCGGCCGCCGCGGGATTCCGCCCACACGCCGACGGCGTCGCGGCCCAGCGTGGCGATGCGCCCGTCATAGGTGATGCCGATCCTGCCGCCGTCGCCGCCGGCCGCATCCCCGCCGCCATAGTCGGACCAGGCGCTCATCGACTTGGCGAAGATCCCGTAGGAGGACGAACCTTCGGTGGTGATCCCGCCATTGCCGCTGATCGTGATGTCGCCGGCCTTGAGGGGCACGTTGCCGATCGCCGATTCCGAATAGGTGAGAATGCCGGCGGAGGCGTTGCCTTCAGTGTGGATGATGCCCGTATTGGTCAGCGTGATGTTGCCGACGGTGACGAAGTCTCCGTGCAGGGTGCGCGTGCGTGCGATGATGCCCTGGGCCAGATCGCCGAAGGTGTTGATCTCGCCGGAATGGTTGAGCGTGAGATTTCCCGAACCGGTTCCGCCGGGCGGATTGAACGATATGCCCTTGCTGTCGGCGTAGATGCCGGCGCGAAAGGCGAAACCGGGAATGAAGTCGTCGCGCAGGAACAGATCCGGCGGGGCTGCGTCGTTCCAGTAGTCGACGTTGGCCGCTTCACGGGCGATTGCTGCGTTGACCTGCCGTTCGAACAGGTCGCGGTTGGTGATGTCGCCGATGGCGGCGATGCAAAGATTGCCGCCGTACTGGTCCCACCGGCCGGGATCGCCGACAAAGCAGTTCGCCAAGGCCAGCGTGCCGTAGCGCTGGAAATCCGGCGCCAGGGGACCGCCGACAAAAGTGGTCGGCACGCCATCGACGATAAGACCGAGATTGGGAAGCGCCGAGCGCAGATGATAGAGTTCGAACTCGGAGTTATCGATCTGGAACTGCTGTCCCAGAATGGTCGCGCGGGTCGGCGCGGTGAAGTTGCTGTTGAGCGTGATCTTCGCGGCGGAGTTCACCGTCAGCGGAATCTGCTGGAAGCGGAACTGCTGGTCCTGCACCAGAAGGCCAAAGGCTGCCGGCTGGCCGGCGAGGTTGTTGACGTTGATCGTGACCATGGGATCGAGCGTGACGGTGAGCGGCGTGGTTACATCGTCGCGCTGGATGAGGATGGCGGTTCCAGGCGTGGTGAACTGGCTGTTGCTGACGGTCACGCTGCCCGGATTGGGAAATTCGGGCGAGAAGGTTCCGACAACAATGGCGCCGGGCCCGACATTGTTGCAGGTGAGCGCGGCGGTCGAGACAGCCTGCGTGCAGTCAGCCGCTGCTTCGGGCGCGAAGGCCAACGCGGCGCCGGCAGTCGCCAGTGTCGCCTTGAGCAGCGCGGATGACAGCGCGGTTTGCCCCAGGGCGCGCCGGCGGAATGCTCCACGATCATCTGTGCGCTTCAAGAAGGCCCCCGCTCGTCTTGGCGCCGGCAAGGCCCGGCCGCGGGAGGCAATCGGCCTGCCTCCGATGCGGAAAATCTCATGTCGAATGAGGGCTCAAAAGCGCGACCAAGGTCCTAGGACCCTCGCGCGAAGCCGGGATTCACCAAGGAAATTGGTTCGCCTCGCCAGCCGAGGCGAAGCCGGCATCACGGTTTGGTGTGGCGGCATCAGCGCGGTGCGTCGAACTCAAACGTCCTGTCCGCATGATTGAGCGACCCGGACGGACAGGACAAATCCTAGGTCTCGCTCCTGGCGTCGAACAGGGCCCTGGCGGCGTCGTAGTCTGGTTTGCCGTTGGGCGCGCGGGGAACCGTTGGCACGAATGCAATCCGTCGCGGCGCCTTGTAGTGGGCGAGCCGCGAGCGCACGTGGGCGATCAGATCTTCACTCGTAATCGCGGGGCCGGCGATGAGCCCCACGACCGCGGCGATCGACTGGCCGAAACGATCGTCAGGCCTGCCGAAGACGAGCGCGTCGGTCACCCGCGGATGAGTCTTCAGCGCCTCCTCGACTTCCTCAGGGTAGACCTTTTCTCCACCCGAGTTGATGCAGTGACTGCCGCGGCCCAGCAACTTGATCTTGCCGTTCGCTTCCACGGTAGCGTGATCGCCGGACAGGAGGTGACGCACGCCGTTGATCATCACATAGGTTCGAGCGGTCTTCTCGGGATCCTTGTAGTAGCCAAGCGGAAGGTTGCCCCACTTGGCGACCATTCCGATTTCGCCCGAGCCGGGTGTGACCGGCGTGAGATCGCCGGCGCGCACGACGATCGTGTTCGGCGCATCGAATTTCGCCTCTGCAGGAGGATTGGCGCGCGTCGTGATCGATGCGCCCAGACCTGTCGCTTCCGAGGCGCCAAAGCTGTCGTAGAGCGACACATCGGGCATGAACTCCAGGAAGCCCTCCTTTACCTCCGCGGACCACATCATCCCGCTCGACGTTACGGTGCGCATGGATGTCACATCGAACCGCGCGGGATCTGCACGCAGTGCGTCGAGCAGCGGCCTGGCAAAAGCGTCGCCGACGATGGCGAGTCCGCCGCAACGCAGTCGGGTCATGGCATCAAGCGCCGCGACCGGATCGAAATGGACCGAGCGCGTGAGGACCAGCGGCGCTCCCTTCGACAAGGCGCTGAAGGCGGTGAACATGCCGGTGCCGTGCATCAGCGGCGGAGCGACATAAACCGGAGCACGCCCTTCACCCTTGCGTATCTGCTCCTGGAGCGCCTCCAGCGTCTCGGGAGGGGCAAGACCGAGCTGCGGCGCCCTGCCCGGGCCAAGCACGTCCCACCACGTCGAACCCGGCCACATCACCCCCTTGGGAAGACCGGTCGTGCCTCCTGTATAGAGGAGGAACATGTCGTCGGGCGAACGTGCGATATCCAGCTTCGAGCCGTCGCCCTTGATGAGATCAGTCAGGAATGCGAGCCCATCGAGCCGGCTGCCGGCGCTTGCCCACAGCTTGGCGCGCGGCAAGCGGGGACGCAGCTGGCGGACATTGTCAGCGAAAGCCGCGTCGAAGAACACGGCTTCGGAATCGCTGTTGTCGAGCAGATAGTAGAGCTCGTCGGGGCCATACCGGTAGTTGACGTTCACCGGCGCCATGCGCGCCTTGAATGCCGCTACGAAGGCAACGGCGTATTCAGGACCGTTGCGCATATACTGCGCAACCTTCGCGCCCGGCCCGAGGCCTGCGGCGATCAGGGCGCGGGCCAGCGCGTTGGACTGGGACGAGAACTCGCCCCACGTCATGGTATCGCCATCGCAGACTATCGCCGGGTCGTTCGGCCTGACGGCTTCGGCCACAGCATCGAAGACGTCGCCATACCCAAACGCCATGCTCTGCTCCCTGTTTCGATCGCGGCCGCCATCGCGGCCCCGGCCTAATTCGCGACGAGCGCGCCGCTGACGGCCTGATCGCGCAACACGAATTTCTGGATCTTGCCTGAGCCGGTGAGCGGCCAGGCGGTCACTTCATACCATTTGACTGGCGTCTTCTGGGCCGACATGCGCTCACGACAGTGGGCGACGAACGCTGCCTGGTCGAGCGCGGCGCCTGGATGGAGACGAATGAAGCAGGCAATGATTTCGCCCCAGCGTTCATCCGGCAGGCCAACCACGGCGCATTCGGCGACCGAAGGATGTTCGAGCAGCACGTTCTCGATCTCGGCGGGAAACAGGTTCTCGCCCCCGCGGATGATCATCTCCTTTACCCGGCCGGTGACCTTCACATAGCCGCGCGAGTCCATTGTTCCCAGATCGCCGGTGTGAAGCCAGCCTTCGCCGTCGATCGTGTCCGCCGTCGCCTTTGGATTGTCGTTATAGCCCAGCATGTTGCAGTAGCCGCGTGAGCAGATCTCGCCCTGCACGCCGACAGGCGTTACCGTGTTGGTGTGCGGATCGCGGATCGAGATCTCGATCAGCGGCAGGGCCTGGCCGACCGTGTCGCAGACATCCTCGAAGGCATCGGACCCGCGGGTCTGTGTGAGAACAGGCGAAGTTTCGGTCTGGCCGTAGACGGTGATGAACTCACAGCCGAGCACTGACGTGATCTTCCGGATCAGCTCGGGCGCGACCATTGAGCCGCCTGATGTCGTCCGCTCGATAGAGGAGAGATCGCGCGGGCGGGCCGCCTGGGCCTCCAGCATCGCCACAAGCATGGTCGGCACGCCGGACAGCGCCTCGACCTTCTCGGCCTCGATGATGTCGAGCATCCGGTTGGGCTCGAACATCTTGGCGATGATCATGCGCATGCCATGCTGCATGGCGCCCAGTGTGGCGATGGCGCAGCCGGAGGTGTGGAACATCGGCATGAAGTTGAGCGACGTCTCGCCCTCCCGTGCGCCTGCGCGATTGTAGATCATCCGCGCATTGTTGGTGAGGCCGCGATGATGCAGCACGGCGCCCTTTGGAAATCCGGTCGTGCCGGAGGTGTACTGCACCTGCGCCGGATCATCGGGCTTCACTTCCGGGAACACGCACGGCTTGTCCTTGCCGGCGAATAGCGCCGCATGGTCATCCAGGTCGATGACCTCACGGATTGCGGGGATCTGGGGCGCAACCTCGGCAGCGATCTGGGCCATCGGATTGCCGCGGTATTCCTTGACGATGAAAAGGCCGACGGAGCGCGACTGCTCCAGCACGTATTTCAGCTCGCGCGCCTTGTTGGCGGGATTGGCGGTGACCAGCGTGAGACCGGCGATCGCAGCCGCGAACTCGATGATCACCCATTCGGGAATGTTCGGCGCCCACACGGTGATGCGCTCACCGGGCTGGTATCGGCTGAGCAGCGCACGGGCGAGCCACTCTGAATCCGCCAGGAGTTCCGCGAAACTCCAGCGGCGGCGGAGGACGCCCTCCATATTGCACTCAACCAGCGCCTCTGCGTTGGGGCTGAGCGCCGCGCGCTCCCGCAGGATGCTGGCGACCGTCGTGTCGAGAACCTTGTCTTCGGGCTGCGCCGGGAAATAGGATTCCGTGAGATTGACCTTGTACATCACCTGCCCCCTGACCGTTTTTCCAGACGCCCCACAGCAGCCTCCAGCCGGTCGACCAGGGAGGCCGAAGGCGCGGAGCGCTTGCCTGCGCCATAGAGTGCGCGAAACACGTCGATCAGGTTGTCGATGACCCCCGTGGGCCGGCGCGCGCCGCGCAGCACGATGGTGCGGGATGAATAATCCAGCGTGCCGTAGAACAGGTCTCGCGCGATCCACAGCGGCGCATCCGAGACGAGATCGCCGCGATCCAGACCTCGCCGGAAGATGGCGTCGAAGACGGCGACATAGCGCTTGAGCGTTGTCCGCTCGCTGGCGATCGGCTCGGTGCCGGAATTGCGGAGGATGACTTCCAGCTCGATGAATTCGCGGTCACGGATCATGAGGGAGAGGTGGTGGTCGGCCAGAGCCCGCAACTGTGCAAACGTGTCGGCCTTGGGATCCACCGCTTTCTGCGCGCCCTCGGTGATGCCATCCCAGAACTGCAGGACCACGGCCTGCAGAAGGTCGTTCTTGGTCTTGTAGTATATGTAGATCGTACCCTCGGCGACACCGGCGCGCCTGGCGATTTCGGCGATGCGTGCGCGCTCGAAGCCCTGTTTCACGAAGACGGAGCGCGCGGCGGCAAGGATGGCCCGCTCCTTTTCCTCAACACGTTCACGGCGCGTTTCGGCCTTGGCGACAGGCATGTCAGAGCCCCATCTGGCGCGCAGCGAGGTCGCGCATGATTTCTTCCGAACCGCCGCCGATGGCGTTGACCTTCACCTCGCGATAGATGCGCTCGACCCGATTGCCGCGCAGGTAGGCGGCGCCGCCAATGATCTGCATCGCTTCGGAGGCGCAGAACTCGAGGGCTTTCGATGCCGAGAATTTGGCCTTCGAGACCTCGGCCACCGGCATCTCGCCTTCGTTGGCCTGCCAGCAGATCCAGTTGAGATAGCACTCGATCTGATCGATCCGGGCCGACATATCCGCCATCTTGTGGCGGATGACCTGGTGCTCGATCAGCTTGTGCCCGAACGTTTCGCGCTGCCGCGCCCAGGAGATGGATTCCTCCAAGCACACCTTCATCATGCCCAGCATGCCTGCGACCATGCCAAGCCGCTCATAGTTGAAATTGTTCATGATGGAGAGGAAGCCGCGGTTCTCCTCGCCCAGGAGGTTCTCTGCGGGCACGCGAACATTGTCGAAATGCAGCGTGGCCGTGTCAGACGCCCACCAGCCCATCTTCTTCTCCAGCGCCGTGCGGGAGAAGCCAGGCGCGTCTGCCTCGACAAAGAACAGCGAAATGCCCTTCAGGCCTTTGTCGCCCGTACGCGCGCCGACAACATAGGCGCTCGACTTCATGCCGCCGGTGATGAACGTCTTCGAGCCGTTGATGACCCAGTGATTGCCGTCGCGCCTTGCCGTGGTCTGCATGCTGGCGACGTCCGACCCGCCAGAGGGCTCGGTGATGGCGAGGCTGGAGCCTTTGCGGCCCGCAACGATGTCGGGCAGCCATTTCATCTTGATGTCTTCGCTGGCGAAGCGTTCGATCGGACCGATGGAGATGCTGCGCCCGCCGATGGCTGCGCCGACGCCGCCTGCGCCGCACTTGGCGAACTCCTCGGAGAAGGCCGCGCTCATGAAGGTGTCGCGAAAGCCGAGCCCGCCGTACTTCTCCGAAACGCCGAAACCCCAGACGCCGAGCGCGCCGACTTTCTGGTGCAGCTCCCAGGGCACTTCGCCGGCTTCGTCCCATGCCGTCGCGTAAGGCATAACCTCCGCGGCGACGAAGCGGCGGACGGTCTCGCGGAACGCGCGGCGTTCCTCGGTCTCGAAGGGGTTTCTCATCTTCCTACCCACCCGCGTCTGTTGCGCGGTGAAGTTGACTCATAAATCGTGAGCGGTATTCATTCAAGAGACGCCAGCGCCGAACTACGCAGAGAGCGCGCGCCCTGACGGGCAAGAGGGAGGCGGAGTTGTCGAAGACGATCCGCATTGGCGGAGCAAGCGGCTATTGGGGCGACAGCGATATGGCGCTGCCGCAATTCCTGAAGGCCGCCAGCTCTGAAAAAGGTCCGCTCGACTACATCGTGTTCGACTATCTCGCCGAGATCACCATGTCGATCATGGCGCGCCAGCGCGCGAAGGATCCGGCCCAGGGATATGCCAGCGACTTTGTCAGCGGGCTGAAGCCGCACCTGAAAGAGATCGCGCGGCAGAAGGTGAAGATCCTGTCGAATGCCGGCGGCGTGAACCCGCGCGCATGCGGCGAGGCAGTGCGCGCGCTGGTGAAGGCGGCAGGGCTCGACCTCAAGGTCGCCGTGGTCGAAGGCGATGACTTGCTGGCCAGGGCGGGCGAATTTTCGGACGCGCAGGAAATGTACTCTGCGGCCGCCTTTCCCGCTGCCGACAAGCTCGCCAGCATCAACGCCTATCTCGGCGCCTTCCCGATTGCCGAGGCGCTGAAGCGCGGCGCCGACATCGTCATCACAGGCCGCAGCGTCGACAGCGCCGTGACGCTGGGGGCGTGCATCCATGAGTTCGGCTGGAGGCGCGATGACTCAGACCTGCTGTGCGCGGGAACCCTTTGCGGCCACATCCTGGAATGTGGCGCGCAGGCGACGGGAGGGAATTTCACTGACTGGGAAATGGTCGCCGAAACGCTCTGGGAGATCGGTTATCCGGTCGCCGAGGTGACTGCTGACGGCGTCTTCACCGTCACCAAGCCGGAGGGCACGGGCGGTGCGGTGACTGTCGGGACCGTCGGCGAACAAATGCTCTACGAGATCGGCGACCCGCAGGCCTATGTGGTCCCGGATGTCATCTGCGATTTCTCCGGCGTCAGGCTGGAGCAGGTTGGCCAGGATCGTGTAAAGGCATCCGGCGCCCGCGGCCTGCCCGCGCCGGACACCTACAAGGTCAGCACCACGTTCGAGGACGGGTTCCGGACGGGGTCTGTCTCCTTCTTCTACGGCGACGATGCAGCAGCCCGCGCACGCCTCTACGCCAACAGCGCTCTCAAGCGCGCCCGCGCCAAGCTGCGTGCACTCAACGCGCCAGACTATGACGAGGTGCTCATCGAGGTGATGGGCGATGAAAGCCTCTACGGCGCCGAAGCGCGCAAAACCCGGGCCCGCGATGTCGCCCTTAAGGTAGCAGTAAAGCATCGCGACCAGCGCGCCGCCGGGCTGATCCTGAAGGAACTTACCGGTCACGGTCTTGCGGCGCCGCCCGGCCTCTCCGGCTTTGCAGGCGCCCGCCCCTCGCCCTCGCCTGTCGTGCGGCTGTTCTCGTTCCTGATCCCGAAAGCGGATGTTCCGATCCGGCTGATCCTCGATAGTGAGGAAGTTGTCCTCGGCGCCGAACAAGGCGCGCGCTTCGATCCGGCGTCGATCAAGCGTCCTGTTGCGCCCGACACGATCAAGACAGGCGGCGACATGGTGGAGGTCCCGCTGGTCCGCCTCGCCTTCGCGCGTTCAGGCGACAAGGGCGACAACGCAAACATCGGCGTGCTGCCGCGCCGGGCGGATTATGCCCGATATATCTGGAACGCACTCACCGAGGCGGAAGTCGAGAGACGTTTTGCACACTACCTGAAGGGAAGAGTTGAGCGCTTTTTCATGCCGGGAACCAGCTCGATCAACTTCCTGCTGCACAATGTTCTCGGCGGCGGCGGCGTCGCCTCGCTGCGCAACGACCCGCAGGCCAAGGGCTATTCCCAGATCCTCCTGCAAACGCCGATCCCGATCCCCCGCGCCCTGGCGGAGAGCCTCTAGATGCCTGTGTTCGAGTCCCGCATCAGCCCGTCGTCGGCGAGCTTCCAGAAGAACCGCGCCGACATGCTGCGGCTGGTGGACAAGCTCAACGAGCTGAATGCGCGTGCGCCTGCTCTGTCGGCAAAGCGAAAAAGCCGATTCGAGGAGCGCGGCCAGCTCCTGCCCCGGGAGCGCCTTGCCCGCCTGCTCGATCCGGGCATGCCGTGGCTCGAGATCAGCAACATCGCCGGTTATCTGGTGGATACGCCGGACGAGGCGAAGTCGATTGCGGGCTCGACCATCTTTTCGGGGATCGGCTTCGTGAAGGGCGTGCGTTGCGTTGTCGTGGTGGATGACAGCGGCATCCAGGCCGGGGCGATGACGACAGGCGGCGGATATCGCCTGCGCCGGGCGCAGGAAATTGCGCTCAAGCAGAACATGCCGTTCGTGCACCTTGTCGAAAGCGCGGGCGGCGACCTTCTCAACTACAAGGTCGAGGGCTTCGTCTCCGGCGGCGCGCTGTTTGCAAATCTGGCGCGCCTTTCCGCCAAGGGCCTGCCGGTGATCTCGCTGCTGCACGGGTCCTCCACGGCCGGCGGCGCGTATATGCCGGGGCTGTCGGACTATGTGGTCGCGGTCAAAGGGCGCGGCCGCGCCTTTCTCGCAGGGCCGCCGCTGCTGAAGGCTGCGACGGGCGAGATCGCAAACGAGGAAGAGCTCGGCGGCTCGGAAATGCACGCCACCGTTTCGGGCCTTGCCGAATACCTTGCCGAGGACGATGCCGAAGCCTGCATGATCGGGCGCGAAGTCGTCGGACGGCTGGGGTGGAACCGGCATTGTTCACCGCCGACGCCTGTCCACTACGCTGAACCCCGGCTTGATCCGGACGAGATCGCAGGGATCGTTCCGGTCGACTACCGCACGCCCTATGATGCGCGTGAAGTCATTGCCCGCATTGTCGACGGCTCGGACTTTTCGGACTTCAAGCCGGGTTATGGCGTCTCCACCGTCTGCATCCAGGCGGAGGTCATGGGCCATCCCATTGGCATCATCGCCAACAACGGCCCGATCGATCCGCAAGGCGCAACGAAGGTCGCGCAGTTCCTGCAGCTGATGGACCAGGCGGGGACGCCCGCCGTCTTCCTGCAGAACACCACCGGCTACCTCGTCGGCAAGGCGTATGAGCAAGGCGGCATGATCAAGCACGGATCGAAGATGATCCAGGCCGTCACCAACATCTCGGTGCCGCGCATCACCTTCATGATCGGCGCGAGTTATGGCGCGGGCAATTACGGCATGTGCGGCCGCGGTTACGATCCCGATTTCGTCTACACCTGGCCCAACGCCTCAACCGGCGTGATGGGCGGGGAACAGGCGGCCATGGTGATGTCCATGGTGGCGGAGGGCCAGGCCAGGGCCGCGGGCAAGGATGTGGACCGCGCCGCGCTCAAGAGCCAGGAGGAACGGCTGACGAACATCTTCAACAGCCAGGCCGGCGCCTTCTACTGCTCCGGCCACCTGATGGACGACGGGATGATCGATCCGCGCCAGACGCGCCGCACGCTCGGCTTCCTGCTGGCGACGGTGTGGGAAGGACGCACACGCACCGTGCGGCCCAACAGTTTCGGCGTGGGGAGGATGTAATGGCGCTTCCTGCGACCACGGCCATCGAACTTGAACTCAAATCGGGCTGGCTCACCATCTGGTTCAACCAGCCGGGCAATCGCAACGCGCTGAGCGTTGAGCTGACGACAGACCTTATGAACGTGCTCGAAGCCGTTCGGAATGACCGTTCGGTGCGTGGCGTCACCCTCCGTGGCCGCGGCGGGGTGTTCTGCGCCGGGGCGGATCTGAAGGCGTTCAACTCCGGACACAAATCCGCCGGCGGCCCGTCGCGCGATGCCGTGATCGAGCAATCGAAGCGCGGCGCGGCGATGTTCGAAGCAGTGAATACCCTGCCGCAAGTGACCATCGCCATCATCGAAGGCGCCGCCATGGCCGGCGGTTTCGGCCTTGCCTGCTGCTGCGACGTGGTGATCTGCGAAGCCGGCGCTAAATTCGCAATGACGGAAACGGCCATCGGGCTTTCGCCTGCGCAGATCTCGCCCTTCGTGATCCAGAAGCTGGGCTATGCCACGGGCCGCCGCCTGATGCTCACGGCCGCCCGATTCGATGGCCGCGAAGCGCAGAGCCTGGGCTTCGCCGATTTCGTGGGCGAGGGCGCCCCCGCGCTGGAAGCGGTGGAGCTGCAGATCCGCAAGGCCGTACTGAGATGCGCGCCCGGCGCGGTGGCGGACACCAAGGCGTTGATCCTCGCCCTGCCCCGGCTCGGCCGGGCGGAAACGGTGCAGGCGGCGGCAGAGAATTTCGCGGGCCGCATGCTGAGCGATGAAGCGCGCGAGGGCGTCGCCTCCTTTGTCGAGAAGCGCAAACCCAACTGGGTGGTGGAGCCATGACGGCCGACGTTTCCACTCTCCTGGTGGCCAACCGCGGCGAGATCGCGCTGCGCATCATGCGCACGGCGAAGGCGATGGGGCTGAAGACGGTTGCCGTGCATTCCGATGCGGATGCCGACGCCCTGCATGTGAAATTCGCCGACGCCGCGGTGCGCGTCGGCCCGGCGCCGGCGGCCGAGTCCTACCTGTCCATCGACGCTATCATCGCTGCAGCAAAAACCTCCGGCGCAACCGCGATTCATCCCGGCTACGGCTTCCTGTCGGAGAATGCGAGGTTCGCACAGGCCGTCGCCGACGCCGGGCTCACCTTCGTCGGCCCGCCGCCTTCCGCCATCGACGCGATGGGCGACAAGGCGCGCGCCAAGCGGCGCATGATCAAGGCGGGCATACCCTGCGTGCCGGGATATGAGGGCGAGGATCAATCCGAGAAGGTCTTTGCCAATGCCGCTGCGAAGGCGGGCTATCCGGTGATGGTGAAGGCCGCAGCCGGCGGCGGCGGGCGCGGCATGCGGCTGGTCGACAAGGCCGGCGATCTTCCCTCTGCGCTGAAGATGGCTCGCTCCGAGGCCCAGAACGCATTCGGCAATGGCCACCTGATCCTGGAGAAGGCGATCCTCCGTCCGCGCCATGTCGAGATCCAGGTGTTCGCCGACAGCCATGGCAATGTCATCCATCTCGGCGAGCGCGACTGTTCGGTGCAGCGCCGCCACCAGAAGGTGATCGAGGAGGCGCCCTGCCCGGTGATGACGCCGGAGCTGCGCGCGCGCATGGGCGAGGCCGCCGTAAGCGCGGCGCGCGCCGTGGGCTATGTCGGCGCCGGCACCGTGGAATTCCTGCTCGATGAGGCGGGCGCCTTCTACTTCCTCGAAATGAACACGCGCCTGCAAGTCGAGCATCCGGTCACCGAGATGATCACCGGGCTTGATCTCGTGGCCCTGCAGCTACGCGTGGCGCGTGGCGAAAAACTGGGCGTCACGCAACAGGAGGTGAACCTTCGCGGCCACGCGATCGAGGTGCGGCTCTATGCGGAAGAGCCAGAAGCAGGCTTCCTGCCGAGCACCGGCCATATCCACCTGTTCCGTATGCCCGAAGGCCAGGGCGTACGCGTAGATGCCGGCGTTGCGACCGGCGGCGAGGTCTCGTCCTGGTATGACCCCATGATCGCGAAGGTAATCGCCCACAGCGCCACACGCGATGAAGCCCGAGGGAAGCTCATTGCGGCTCTGAGCGGCTCGGCCGTCTTCGGTCCGCGCACCAACCGCGACTTCCTCATCGACGCCTTGCGGCAGCCGGCTTTCGCCGACGGGAAGGCCACAACCGCTTTCATCGGCGAGACCTATGGCGAGAAGTTCATTCCCGCGCCTGTTGCGGACGCCGCGCTCGCCGCCGCAGCCGTCGTGCAGCACGCATGCGCCCTCGACCGCGCGAATGCCTCTGCCCTCGGCGTGACCGCCGAACTGCTCGACTGGTCAAGTACGAATGCGCTGCAGACAATCGTCGAATACGAAATCGGCGGCGCAGCCCGGAAACTCTCTGTCAGACCCAGGGGAAATCGGACGTACGATGTAACCGTCGGCGACAAACGCCACGCCGTTTCCATTGCGGCGATGGATGGCGAGACAGCCCGCTTCCTCATCAATGGCCAGACGCTTTCCGTCACCTACCGCGACGATGGCCAGACGATCTTCCTGTCTGCGCCGGAACGCACGCTGGAGCTGGCAAATCTCGCCTCCTTTGTCCGCGCGAAGACATCCGCCTCCGGCCAAGGCGTCCTCCTCGCGCCCATGCACGGCAAGCTGGTGGATATCTGCGTGACGGAGGGGGCGAGCGTAAAAATCGGCGACCGTCTCGCCGTGCTCGAAGCCATGAAAATGCAGCACGAACTCACTGCAGAGATCGATGGGCGTGTTAAGCTCATTGCCGCCACGTCAGGCTCGCAGATCGCGGCGCAGAGCCTTATCCTTGAGATCGAACCCTCGCCTCCAAATGACAAGGCGGCCGCGAGGGCCGCGGGAGTAGCAGCATGATGAACTCGCCAATCTGCAGAATGCTGGGTATCGACTTCCCGCTGCTCGCCTTCAGCCATTGCCGCGATGTGGTCGCCGCCGTCTCGAAGGCCGGCGGCATGGGCGTCTTCGGCGCCGTGAACCTGCCGCCGGATCGTCTCCGTGAAGAACTCGACTGGATCGACAAGCATTGCGGCGGCAAGCCGTGGGGCGTGGACCTCATCGTTCCCAACAAGATGGAAGGCAAGTCCGATCCCTTCAACGCAGACGCCCTGCTCGGCGCCATCCCGCAACAGCACAAGGATTTCGCGGCGGGCATCCTGAAGCAGCACGGCATCGAACCCGGCGATCTCGAATCCGACCGCTCCAACAGCGTCAACTTCGCCCGCAACATGCGCGCGGAAGGCGCGGCCAGCAGCCTCGAGGTCGCCTTCCAGTATCCGATCAAGCTGATCGCCAATGCGCTGGGCGTGCCCCCGCCGATCATGCTGGAGCTTGGCAAGAAGCATGGCGTGCCAGTCGCCGCGCTCGTCGGCGCGAAAGAGCATGCGGTGGCGCAGGTGCAGGCCGGCGTCGACATTCTCGTGGTCGCGGGCGGCGAAGCCGGCGGCCATTGCGGCGAGGTCTCCACCATGGTGCTGGTGCCGGAAGTGGCGCGCGCCGTGAAGAAGATGGGCGCGAACACCGCCATTCTCGCCGCCGGCGGCATCACCACCGGCACGCAGATGGCCGGCGCCATGGCGATGGGCGCAGACGGCGCTTGGTGCGGCTCCGTCTGGCTCACCACGACCGAAGCCGAGACCAACCCGATCGTGAAGCAGAAGATGCTCGCCGCCTCCTCACGAGACACCGTCCGCTCGCGCTCGCGTACGGGCAAGCCGTCGCGCCAGCTGCGCTCGCCCTGGACAGATGCGTGGGAGCAGGAAAATGCCCCCGACCCCCTGCCCATGCCGCTGCAGACCTTGGTGTCCGAACCCGCCCTGCGCCGGATCGACAAGCTCTCACAGGGTGGCCATGCCGGCGCGCAACAGCTTGCCACCTACTGGGTTGGTCAGGGCGTCGGCCTGATGGAGCAGTCCATGTCGGCCGGACAGGTCGTGCAGCAGTTCAAGGAAGACTTCGCCGCCGCCTATGAACGGCTCGCCGGCGCGATGGAAAGCTGATCACGCATCAGCTGGCGCGGGAGCCGCAGGTAAGTCCCGTTTCCCAGCGCCTAAACCTTTTCGCATGGCGAATCCCAAACAACGACGAGCGGGACTGCTGGGTTTCTATCAGGGTTGACCGTCCGCCCCGTTCATGTCGAGCGCTCCGGTTACGGCCTTGCGAAGGCGTTCGGGCGTATAGGGCTTGGCTATGCACACGCCGAGATCGGCGCCTGGAAATGCGCGCGCCTTCAGTTCGTAGCCGCTGGCAAAGACGATCGGGATCTGGCGCGCGTGAAACTTCTGCGCGACGGGAAAACTGAACTCGCCGTTGATGTTCACGTCCAGGAGCGCGAGATCGACGTGATCCATCTCGGCAAGCTTTTCGGCTTCGGGAAGGTTGGTGGCGATGAACACCTCGGCGCCCATGTCCGCCAGAATGCCTTCGGCGTCGAGCGCTATGAGATACTCGTCTTCCAGAATGACGATCGTCCGGCCGCTGAGTATGCCCACGACTACATCCTTCTCAGAACGGGCAAGACAGCGTGCAGTGGAGACCCGAGGGCGTGAGATCGTACTCGCAGCTTCCCTGCAGGTCGTGCACGATGGCGTTGCGGATGAGACGTGAACCAAAGCTCGGCTTTGCGCTGGATGGATTGATCCCGGCGACGCCGGATTCCGTCCAGACCAGCTGAAGATGCTGGCCAGCGCTGTCGACGCTCACATTCCAGACGATCTGCAACTTTCCGCCTGCGGGCGACAGCGCGCCGTACTTCGCGGCGTTCGTGGCAAGCTCGTGCAGGGTGAGCGTGAGGCAAAGCGCATGCTTGGGCGGAACCATGACTGCGGGGCCATCGACCGAGATTCGCTCGACATGATCGAACGGCAGCAGCTCGGCATCCAGGATTTCCCTGAGCGATGCGCTGCGCCAGTCCTGCAGCGTGAGCAGCGTGTGCGTGCTGGCCAGGGCGCCGATCCGGCTTTTCAGCTTGTCGACAAGGTCCGTGCGGCCGACCTGATCGTTCATCGTCTGGCTGACAATGGAGGAAACCGTCGCCAGCGTGTTCTTGACCCTGTGCTGCAGCTCATCCATGAGCCGGCGAAGTTCCCGCTCCAGATGGCGCAGTTCCGTCACGTCCTTGAGGACGACGCCGACCGCGATGACGCGGTCTTCTTCCTGGTAGGGATAGAAGTCGATCAGGAAATCGCGTTTGGACGATCCGTTGGTGCGCAGGCTTGCTTCGAAATTGCTGATCTCCCGCACCTTCTCGAAGACCTCGCCGATCGGCCGCTCCATGCGCTCCGCAAGTTCCGGCGAACTTTCTGCAAGCGCCGCGCCCGCAAGCGAATCCGTCGGCAAGCCAACCAGGAGCGAGAACTGCTCGTTGACCTTGAGAAAGCGCTGATTGCGGTCGAACAGCGCCATGCCCACCGGCGCCGTCTTGTACAGCGTCTCGATCTCGCTGGTCCGCTGACGGGCCAGTGTCTCGTTGCGGGCGAGATCAGCCTGTGTCTGCCGGATCTTGGTGACATCGGAAAAGACCATGACGACGCCATCAATGTCGCCGGCCAGATCGCGGTAGGGAAGCACCCGCAGGACGTAGCACTCCTTGCCCCCATCCAGCGCGAACTCCTTTTCCGCCAGCTCGCCGGTGCTCAGGACCGTTCGACCCAGCGTCTCCATATCGCCGTGGTCGACCCGCGAGGAGACGTCGGCCAGCAATCGCCCCCGATCCTGCGTCTGGAAGCGGAACAGCGCCGTTGTCGCCGGAGTGAAGGTTCGTATGCGCAGATCCCGGTCGAGGAAGATGGTAGGGATCTGGGTGCTCTCGATGAAGTTCTGGAGGTCGCTGTTGGCGCGCCCAAGCTGATCGACCTTTGATTTCAGCTCCTCGTTGACCGTCGCCAGCTCCTCGTTCGTCGATTGAAGCTCTTCGTTCATCGACATCATTTCTTCGTTGGAGCTCTTCAGCTCCTCATTCGATGTCTCCAGCTCCTCCACGGTCGTGCGCAGCCGCGAGCGGGTCTCTTCAAGCTCTTCTTCCAGAAGGCGGGCGCGTTCCTCCTCCGAATGCGGATCAACGAAAACATCCGCATCCTCGTCGCTTTCCTTCTCCCGCTTTATCGTGGTGACGTCCTGGAAAACGAGAAGTGTCTCGTCCTGGCTCAGCGGGTCGGCGATGACGTCGACAAGCACGACGCCCTGGCCTTCGATGTCGACTTCAGTTTCGCGTTTTATGGAGCGCCGCCCGCGCTTTCTGGCGGCTTCCAGCACAGAGCGCACAGGCGAGCGCAGTTCGCGCCTGGCAAGTTCAGCTACGTTCGTTGTCGGCGCGCCGGGCGCAAGTTCGAGGTATCGGCCGGTGCGCGTCGAAGACCGCACAATATGGTTGCCTGAATTCACGATCACATGGGCCGGAGCGTATCGTTCGATCACCCGCCGCGAGGCCATGTCGGCGAGCTCGTTGGGTTGCGCCCGCGGCTGAGACTGCTCCTGGCCTTGGAGCATGGTCAGGGGATCAATGAGGGTCGGCATCGCAAGCGAATGCCGCTTGGTTCCGCTGCGCCGGTAGACCTTGTTGCTGTTGTCGGCAGTGTCGAAGAGGTCGCCGCGGCCGGCAAGATTTTCGGCCGATCCGAGGAATAGCCAGCCGCGTGGGCGCAGTGCGTAATGAAACACAGGCATGACACGCTGCTGCAGGTTGGCGTCGAAATAGATCAGCAGGTTGCGGCAGGCGACCATGTCGACCCGAGAAAACGGCGGGTCCTTGATCAGGTTGTGGTTCGAGAACCGCACCATGTCGCGGACGGACTGGTTGAGGACGTAGGCGTCCTCCTGCGCGTAGAAATACCGGTCGAGCAGCTCCGGCGGGACTTCCTTGACGGCGGTGTGCGGATAGCTGGCGGTTCTGGCGCGCTGCAGCATCTGTTCGTCGATGTCGGTTGCAAGGATCTGCACGTTCGGCCGGCCGTGCGGCATGCGCGAGAGCTCTTCAGCGATGAGAATGGCGAGGCTGAAAGCCTCCTCGCCGCTCGAGCATCCGGGCGTCCAGATGCGCACCGTGTCCGCGGCGCCCTTCCCGCGAAGCAGTTCGGGGATGGTCTCGCGCCGCAGGAAATCGAACGCTTCCGGATCGCGGAAAAAGCAGGTGACGTTGATCAGGAGATCGCGAAACAGCAGCTCGGATTCGGTGGCCGAGGTGCGCAGGCGTTCGAGATATTCCTCCGTCGTCGCGGCGCCCACCACCTGCATGCGCCGGCGAATACGGCGCAGCATCGTACCGCGCTTGTACTGACTGAAATCGTGCCCGAGCCGTCGACGTAGCTCCTGGCAAGCGGCGATCAGGAAATCCGTGGCATCCGGCAGCGATATGCCGCCGGCTTCCTTGCGGTCGAAATAGTTGCGGATCTCCGCCGGCATGTCCGCAGGCGGAAGGATCTTGTCGACGAGACCAGTGGCGATAGCCGCTTTCGGCATGCCGTCATACTTCGCAGTCTCGGTATCCTGCGCCAGCGTGAGGCCGCCCGCTTCCTTGACTGCGCGGAGACCTTCGCTGCCATCGCCTCCTGTTCCCGAGAGAACGACGCAAGCGGCATTCAGCCCTTGATCCACGGCAAGGCTTCGGAAGAAATCGTCTATGGGCCGGCGAAATCCCCTGGGCTCGGCAAACCGGGTGAGTTTGAGCTGCGCTTTCTCGATGGCGAGGCTGGCATTCGGCGGAATGAGGTAGACGTGGTTGGCCTTGATGAACATGCCGTCGCTGATCTGGCGAACAGGCATGCTCGTCTTGCGGCTGAGCAGCTCGGCCAGCATGCTCTCATGGTTGGGATCGAGATGCTGAACCAGAACATAGGCAAGGCCGGCATCTACAGGCGCGGCTGTGAGGAAGTTCTGGAAGGCTTCAAGTCCGCCGGCGGATGCGCCAACACCCACGACCGGACACTGCGCGGGGTGCGCGCCCAGACCGGGCCGGTCCGGCGACAGTGACTCGTCTTCCGCCGTTGCAATAAATTCAGTCATGAGGCTGAACCACGTCCCCGCCCACACGTTCACACGTTCACACGTTCACACGTTCACACGCCGAGCAAAATCTTGGCGCCGCAATCAAGTTATCATTTGAGACCGTAGAACGACTGACTCGCGCGGAAGTTCCATGCGCCGGGCGAAGGCAGGTAACCGTCACAATCGGCAGAGCTGGCAAAGGGCGAACAATTTCCGCTGAAGGGTACTTGGATTCATCAAGCGGGACCGCCTGCTTTTTGACTCGCTTTTTGACTGAGCCCCGGCAGGTTTATCCGCCAGAAGGCTAACGCGCCGGGGTTAGCGGGCAGCGCCAGTCCGCCCCGACCTGGCGGCCGCTGAACTGACGCGCAGCCGAGGCTTCGCCATGGTCGGCAAGCATCGGATTTGGGCTTCCACAAACGGCCTCATCGCGCGCGCGGACGACCTCGGACATGCGGCTGTACCTGCCGGCCTGGCGCAATTGCGCGAACTGCACGAATGGATTGAAGACCAGCACCGGCATTGGCGTGCGTCTCGACGCGCGGGTCGAGCACGGATGCATGCCCACGACGAAGTACGCCTCGCCGCCGACGCTGAAGGCAAAATCGGGCGACGCAGGATCATGGTCGACGCGTGCGTCTGGAGAGTAAGATAACCACCGATCCTTGTCCTGGATCGACTGGAGCCGCGCCCACATGGCTTCTTCGAACGCGATCTCGTCAAGGGCGGCCGGCTGTTCGAACAGCAAGGCGCAGGAGCGCAAACGCCGGTCTTCCGTGCGAAGCGTGCGGCTGAAATCGCAAAGCCAGGCATGGATCCTGAGATCGTCCCAGGCCGACCTGATGTCCCGCGCCACGAACGTCTCCACTGAGCCCGTCGCAAGGGCGGATTTGGCGCCAACGCATGGAAACTCCTCGCGCTTGATGAAGGCGCGAAAATCGGCTTCTACGTCGGAGCTTTTGACCACGGCGGACATAAGACCTCGTGCGGGAGAGACACTGTAACGCGCACGTAAGCCGAGCGATCCAGCCCACGCTGCTGCAGAGCTTCGAGCTAACAATGGTTAGAATCGCTGGAGGTTTGGCGTCATCGCGCACACCGCGGAAAGAAATTGGAACATCAGCCAAGCTGAAGCGTCTCCGCTTCTGGGGCTGAACAGGAGCGAGCCTTGTCCAATACATCCCTGGAGAGCCGCAAGATTCTGGTCGTGGAGGACGAGCTTCTGATCGCCACGAACATAGAGCAGGTCCTCTCGGGCGCAGGGGCAGATGTCCACATCGCAAACACGGCAAAGGCAGCTCACGAAGCCCTGAGCGCCATCCACTTCGATGCGGCCGTTCTTGACGTGCATCTCGACGATGAGCGCAGCTACGATGTTGCGGACGCACTGCGCGAGCGGGAAACGCCATTCCTTTTCCTGAGCGGATTCCTCACGATCCGGTCCGGCTACGAACACCTGCCCTTCGTGGCCAAGCCATTTTCGGCCAAGCAGGTTCTATCGGTGGTGGAAGGACTCTTCGCGCCGGAACAAGCACAGGGGAGTTGATCTGGCCGACTTGCCCCGTCGAGAGAGCTGGCAATGATCACATCATTCGCGAGCAGCCGGCGTCGTGATGCGTGCGCCAACTCGGAGGTAGGTGATAAGAAGGAACCGGTGAGCAGGACATTCGGTCCGCTTCCAGAAGCTTCCTGAAGCGGGTGCTGCGCGTCGCCGGCCTGCCTGTAGGGCTCGACCTCCACCAGGACCACAGAGATGTTGTCGGGAGCGGCGCGGTCGAGGGCGCCTCGCATGAGGTCAGCCGTGGCCATGCCGATATCAGCCGCTTTCAGCCTGCGCTCGATCTCTGCCTCATCCACGACGCCCAGTCCGTCCGAACAAAGTAGAAAACGATCGCCCGGTTCGATGCTCCCATAGAGGCCGTCGACGTCGAGCCGTTCGCTTGCGCCGACGGCGCGCGTGACAATGTTGGAATTCGTATGCCCTCGCGCCTCGTCTGCCTGGATCGACCCCGCGTCCACCAGTTCCTGGACGAGGCTGTGATCCCGGGTGAGCCGCTCAAGACGGCCTCTGCGGAACCGGTAAGCCCGGCTGTCGCCGGCCCAGATGCAGGCATAATGCCCGCGGTGAACCATAAGAGTAACGACCGTCGCGCCGATGGTGTCGAGGAGTTCGTCGTCCGCCTTCTCCTGCAGCTCGCGGTTTGCGGACAGGAGAGCTGCGCGAACCGCGCGGCGGAAATCGAATGCCGAGGTGATCGTCGAGATGGCGTTCAGATGGCGAACCACAGCTGCACTGGCGAAGTCACCGGCCGCGTGGCCGCCCATGCCGTCGGCGACGGCCCAGAGGCCGATGTCAGGACGGTCAAGCACGGCGTCTTCGTTGAGCTTGCGCACGCAGCCGGGATGCGTCAGCGCGACAGAGCGAAAGCGGTAAGGTCGCAGGTGGATGGCCGGTGCGGTGGATCGAGGCGCGGTTGCGGTGGTCATGCTGCCTGCTCCTCGTCTTCCAGCGAGCTGAGGCGTCGCTCGTATCCTTCGCGGAAGGCCCGCTCTATCGCGGCATCACCCGCTTCGTCCGACAGGCCGTCATGGCGCTCGCGAAATACTTTCCACATCGCCTCGTATCTGGAGGCGAACGGTGAGCCCTGCCGGCGGGCGCCGGCTTCGAGCGCGTCGGGACCGAGCTCCGCCAGAACGAAGTGAAGCGCGGCGTCGGACCCTGCCATGATACAGACGCCATGGCGGCGCAGATCGTCGAACGACGATTTGAAGGCTGCCGCTCCTTTCAGGAAACCGCCCTCGCCTTCCTTCAGAAGATCGACGGCGACCCGGTGCGTCGGCGCCCATTTCAGCGGGTTGTTGTCGCGGCTGGAGATCGTGGTGCGGTCCATGCGGAGCTCATGCTTCACCAGCGCCCGGTCGCGCATCATGACGCCGAGATCATCGATCACCTGCCGGTAGACCGCGCCAAGCCTGCCCATCACCGCGGCAGGATCCTCACCGGCGAAGGAAGACGGCTCGAGCCCTGCCCCGCGGCAGAAGGCTTCGAGGAGGGCCGCGTCCGTCACCGGGCCCGAGCGGGGCGGGGCGGCGTGCGTGGCCGGCGCCGCCACGCTCGACGAGGCAGGCTTGCCGGCTTCGTCGGCTGGGTCGGCGTCGAGCAGGATCATGAACTCGCCGAGATAGATCGTCTCGCCCGGCGCCAGCTCGCAGCGTTCCTCGCGGGGCGCAAGGCGGCGCTCGACGCCGATCGCCACCCCATTCGTGCTGATGTCGCGAAGGAATACCCGCTTTCCGTCGACGTTGAGAATGCAGTGGCGGCGTGACAGGTCGCGGCGCGGATCGAGGATGGGCCAGTCGGCGCTGGAATCGCGGCCGATGATCAGGTCCCCGTGCGCAAGCGTGCGTGAGTCTATTTCCTGGAAGGGATCGGAGGATTTGAAGAGGCGCAGGGTGATCATGACCGGCTCTCCCCCACAGCAGCGGCCCGTTGCACGCGGGTGGCTTCCGGGCTTGCGGCTGGCTCGTCTGCGCCCATTGCAACAGCGGCAGCGCGGAGCATGGTAACCTGGACGTCGGCGCGCTGGTCGGCAGTGAGTTCGGGCTGCGCTTCTACCTCGGGCTCCCTGTCGCGGCGGGCTTCCAGCGACTCCGCCAGGGCATTGAAGCTGTCGAACAGCTCGCCGAACTCGTCGCGGCGTTTGTGCGAGATGCGAAAATCGAACTTGCCCTGCCCGGCTTCCTTCAGCGCAGCATTGAGGCGGCGCAGGGGAGACATCACCGCGCGGCCGGCGAAAAAGGCGAGGCCCAGCGTGACCGCCATCATCAGCGCGCCCAATCCGACAAGGAGCATGCGTGTCCAGCCTGCGGCGGCCTGAAGCTCGTTCTTGCGCACGCCGACCTGAACCGTGCCGACCATCCGGCCCGAATAGGTGATCGGCGTGACAAAGCGGAATGCATCCCCTTGCGCCGTGTGGATCTCTCCGAGCGATACGCTGTGCGTGCGGTCGAACAGTTTCTGGCCATAGGGCTGGCTGTAGCGCTGGCCCACAAGCGAAGGATTGGCGGCCGCGCGGATGACGCCTTCACTGTCGACCACCATCATCTCGGTGATGTTGCGGTCCGTTGCGGCGGTCTTGACGAAGGCCTGGACCGGAAGCCAGTCGGCCTCGGCGGCGGGTTTGGCGGCATTTTCCATCGCCGTCAGTGCTGCATTGCTGGCGATGAAGCTGCTGATAGATGAGCCGGAGGCGACGGCGACGCGCTCCATCGCGCGGTATTGCTGGTCGAGCACCCAGCTCATGCCCGCCGTCAGCACGCAGGCCACAACGGCGCAGGCGAGGAGCGCGAAGCGCAGGTGGAGCGGGAGGCGGCGGGCTTTCTCTTCCTTCGTTTCGGCATTCCAGGCGGCAGCTTCCCGGTTCAGCGCAGCCACAAGCTGCGCCCCATTGGCGAAGCGCTTTTCGGGCCGCTTGCTGAGCAGCTTGTCGATGATGAAGCGCAGGCCGCGCGGGCATTCGGGGATGACCGAGATAGGCTCTGGCTGCTGCGTTGTGATCTGCAAGGCGAGCGTCGCGATGCTGGCGCCATTGAAGGCTGGCTTGCCGGTGATGAGTTCGTAAAGGATGACGCCGACGGAGAAGAGGTCCGAGCGGCCATCGAGCGGCTGTCCGAGCGCTTGTTCCGGGCTCATATAGCGGGGCGTGCCGAGGACCTGGCCGATCTGTGTCTTGACCGTCTCGTTGGATCCCGATGCGCCGCCGTCCGCAACGCGGGCGATGCCGAAGTCGAGCAGCTTTATGGTTCGTCCGTCCGGACCCAGGATGATGTTGGACGGCTTGATGTCGCGGTGAACGATGCCGACCTCGTGTGCGTAGCGCAGGGCGTCGGCCAGCTGGGCGCCGATGTGGAGCGCATCCTCGATCGGGAAGGCGCCCCGCGTTTCGATCGCCTTGTCCAGCGGCTGGCCGGCAAGCAGCTCCATCGCGATGTATGGAAAGCCCTGCACTTCGCCGACATCGTAGATCGTGACGATGTTGGGGTGCGACAGGGCGCCTGCCGCACGGGCCTCGCGCAGGAAGCGCGCCACGCACTCGGGATCGCGGCGGTATTGCTGGTTCAGGATCTTGATCGCCAGGTCGCGTTTGATCTCGGGATCATGCGCCCGGTAGACGTTCGCCATCGCCCCTTGCCCGAGGCGGGAGAGCATCTGGAAGCGGCCGACCATCTTCACGAGCGTAAACTCCTAGCAGGCAGCAGGTTCAGCCGTTCGCGAGCGCGGACTGGATACGGCGCGCGCGTTCAAGATCCTTGCGGATGGCGACATTGGTCTCGTCCAGCGCCTGCGCCTCGGTGAGGAGCGACACGGCGCGGACCACATCGCCGGCGTTGAGAAGCTCCAGCGCCTGAAGCCGGACCTGGCTCGCCTTGCCGGCGTTGAGCGCGGTTGCGCGCGGCGCGTCTGCATCTGGCTGGGGCTGGGGCGCGGCAACCAGCGAGACGCCGGGCCGGGACGGAATCTTCAGCGTCCGGCCGACAGACAAGGCCTTCGGCGAGGCCAGCCCGTTATAGCGGGCCAGCGCATAGAACATCAGCGGATCGTCGAGAAATCGATCGGCCAGCCCCGACATGGTGTCGCCTGCAGCCACGACATAGGTTTCGCTCTTGTCTCCGAGGAGGGCGACCGGATCGGCGTCGATCTGCTCCATGAGGTGCAGTGCGGTTGCATCCTTCGGCGCTTTCGCAAGAGCGGCGGAGAGTCCTGCCCTTGCCTCGGCCGCCTTGCCTTCGTTCAGGAACTCGATGGCGCGGGCGACATGTTCGCGCGCCGTCGCCGCCGGCGAGAGCGGAGCAGGCGCCGCGGCGGCTTCAGCGCCGGTTTCCTGTGCAGGCGCGGCCCCAGGCAGCGAAGGAAAGGGCAGGTTCGGCATCGCCGGCATCTGCGGCATGTTCGAGCACGCGCCGAGCGCCGCGGCTGCGATGAGGGCGAGCAGCTTTTTCATTGTACGATCCGCTTCTGCAGTTCTGCATGGCTGCGATGCACGTCCGATCCGAGGAGAGACAGCCAGGATGGATCGGCCAACCGCACCGTGAATGTTTCCGCGTCGAGAGGCTGCGCGAAATAGAAGCCCTGGAACAGGTTGCAGCCGAGGCGGCGCAGGACAGTTACCTCTTCGTAGCGCTCGACGCCCTCGGCCAGCACCGAGATCCCAAGGCCCGACCCAAGCTCGACCAGCGCCTTGCAGATCGCCTGGCTGCCGGGGCGTGTGTCGGCATGGCTGACGAATTCGCGGTCGATCTTCAGCTTGGTGAAAGGGAGATTCTTGAGATAGCTGAGGTTGGAGTGGCCGCTGCCGAAATCATCGATGGCGATGCCGAAGCCCCTGCTGCGAAGCTCATCGAAGAGGCCGACGGTGCGGGCCTGGTCTTCCATCGCCGCGGTCTCGGTGAGTTCAAGCTCGATGTCCGCGGGCACGAGCCCGTGAGCCGCGACGGTGCGCTCGATCAGTGAGCCCAGCGCGCGGTCCTGCAGCTGTATCGCCGACAGGTTGATCGCAAGGCGGAGGTCGTGACCGGCAGAGCGCCATTCACGCAGCTGGCGGCAGCCGCTGTTCAACGTCCAGAGGCCGATTTCGTGGATAAGGCCCGTCTCCTCGAGGATCGGAACGAAGCGCGCGGGCGAGACGTTTCCGAATGCCGGATGGGTCCATCGCAGCAGCGCTTCCGCGCCCGCGACGCGGCCGGACCGTGTGTCCACCAGCGGCTGGTAGCAGAGGAAAAGCTGGCCCTCGCACACGGCGCGGCGCAACGCCTGCTCGACGGCGAAGCGGTCTGCGAGGTTTTCGGCGGAGGATTTGCCGGGGCGGGATTTTGCATGGCCGAAATTCTTGAGCGGGACCAGTGAGGCCTCGGCAGCGCTGTTGAGACTTATGAACGTGTCGAGCGGGTTCCTCAGCCAGGCGGCGCCGACGTGGATGTCGGGGGCGACGGTGATGCGAGGAGCTGCGATTTCCTGACTGACGACATAGGCGATCGATCTCAGTTCCGCTTCGGCGTTCTCGCGGGCATTTGATCCGGCGAAGAAGATGGCAAAGCTGTCTTCGGAAATCTGGGCCATGGGACGCCGGCCCGCCGCGGCCTCGAAGCGGCGGCCGAATTCGAGCATCACATCGCGCGCAGCGGAGGCGTCATAGGCAAGCATCGACGCGTGGTTGGCGAACCGCACAAGCGCGAAGAGCGCAGGGCCCGTGTCTGAATCGTGATCCTCGACGGCGCAGCGGATGGCGTCTCGCAGGGGAAGTCCGGTCGTAGGCGAGCGCGCAGGCTTCGGGCTGGAAACGCCCGTCAGCGTGGCGGCGCCGTCACGTAGCTCGCCGGGCCGCTGTGCAAGCGACGGGCTCTCACCAAAGAGAAGCGCGCCGCGGAGACCGGCGAGCAGCACGAGTGAGAACGCAAGCGAAGCGGCCATGATCGCAGGCGTGGCGCCGGCCTGTCCTGTCGCGAAGAGAGCGAGATAGGGCGCGACGATAGCGGCTGCTGCAACTTCCCACGCCGCGGCCGGTCCGCACGCGGCGATACGATGCGCGATGACTCGCTCCAGCCACTTCACTGTCGGGCCGCCCTCCTGCAGCAATCCGAAACGTAGCTGGATTCAGTGAGTTCGGCGTAAACCTCCTAGGTTAGCTCGGGGTCGTCATGAACCAACTCATGATAGAATCTCGAGCCCGGATTGGATCAAAATTGCACAGCGGACGCCGCTCTGATCCTGCAGGGCATGCAAAGGATAGAACCCGCGCGGCACGACTAACGTTCAGCCGCGCGTGCCGATGCCGAACATGGAAAGAGCGGCGGCGCTTCTCTGAGCAGACTGAGCGCCGTCGGAGGCAGTGGCAGAGCAAGCGTCCTAGGCCATGACTTCCGTGATGGCCTTGGAGGTTTTCATCGCGCCGACGCCGTACTGGCCGACCGGCAGGCCGGCCAACTGTTGCACCGTAAGAGAAACACGGCTGACCGGCTCGTTGTTGCCGTTGACGTGGCCCGGCTTGTGACGGCCGCCTGCCCCGCCGGCGATGAACATCGGGATGTTCTCGGTTGAGTGGATCTTGGCGTTGCCGGTGTCGGAGAAGCCGAGGACGACGGCGTTGTCGAGGAGCGTGCCGTCGCCTTCCTTGATCTCGTTGAGCGCGGCGACGAAGTCGGCATAGCCCTGGAAGGCGGCGGTGGCGAGCTTGTCGGAGACGACCTGATAGCCGAGCTGCGGGTGCAACGGCTCGTCGTGGGTGTGCGAGTGGTAGATCGAGGTATCGCCCGGCAGGTAGGTTTCCGACGTGGCGCTGGAGTGGACCACGTTGAAGATCTTGGTCTGGTTGCAGGCGAGCGCCATGGCCGTGAGCTTGGCCATCAGCTTGGAGTTGTGGTTCACGATATCGACCTGGCCGCGGATATTCGGCGCCTCGGGCTCAGGCGGCACGACACAGCTTTCGCACTTGGCGGGGCGCTCCAGCTGGATCGCCATCTGTTCCTCGGTCTCGCGCAGCGAGGTGTAGTACTGGTCGAGCTTGACGCGGTCAGCCGCGCTGGCCTGGGCGTTGAGGGCAATGCGCTGGTCGTTGATGGCGGAGAGGACGGACTTGCGGAGCATCACGTTGACGTCCGGGCTCCAGTTCGGGTCGTTCGGGTCGGCAAAGCCTTCCCCGAAGATGCGCTTGTAGAGCGCCTGCGGAGAGACTTCCGGCGTGTTGAAGCCCGCGCCCGAGCGTGTGGAAAAGCTCAACAGAAATTCACCGGGAGTGGTCATTGGGCCGCCCGGCAGGACGCGCTAGATCAATTGGTCACTCCTGCCAATTGCCGCTGGGCCTGCCATGCAGAACGACGCTGACGAACAACGGTCCATCGTCCGCATGCTCGGCGTCGTGCTTGGCGACGTCATTCGCGAACAGGATGGCGAGGACGTTTTCCAGCAAATCGAGGATATCCGGCGCGCTTCCGTCGCCTTTCACCGGGAAAACTCCGAGGAGGCGGCGAGGCTTCTGTCGAGCCAGCTCGAGCGCCTCAGCGTCGCCGAGGCCGTGCGGTTCGTTCATTCCTTCACCAGCTTCCTGCAGATCACCAATCTTGCAGAGGATCACATCCAGCGCCGCCGCGCCCGCGCCGGCGACGAGCGGCCGGATACGCTGGCAGGCGCCCTGCGCGCGCTGGGAGAGCAGAACGTTGCGCCGCGCGCTGTCGCCGACCTTTTGGCTCAGGGCCTGATCGCGCCGGTCATCACCGCCCATCCCAGCGAAGTCCGCCGCAAGAGCGTGCTCGACCATCAGAACGCCATCGCCGGCGATCTCGAGGCGATGGATCGTGCTGCGAGCGACATCGAACGCGCGCATGCGCAAGCCGATCTTCGCAGGCACGTGGCCATCCTCTGGCGCACGCGCCTGCTCCGAAATGTCCGCGTCGCCGTTGACGACGAGATCGACAACGCCGTCTCATATCTGGAGCACAGCTTCCTGCCCGCCCTGCCCCGGCTCTACGCCCATTGGCAGGAGGTCTTGGGAGGCGCCGGCGAGTTGCCCAGCTTTCTGCGAGTCGGATCGTGGGTCGGCGGGGACCGCGACGGCAATCCCAATGTCGACGGCGCCACCATGCGCCGTGCGCTGGCGCGCCAGTCTGGCGCAGCGTTGCGCCGTTACCTCGACCACATTCACGCCCTTGGCGCCGAGCTGTCGCTGTCATCGCGCTTCACCGCCGTCACGCCCGATCTGCAGGCCCTGGCCGACCGCTCGAAGGATGCATCCCCGCAACGCGCCGATGAGCCCTATCGGCGCGCGCTTACCGGGATCTACGCCCGTGTCGCCGCCACCCTCACCGCACTCACCGGCGAGCGCCCGGCCAAGGCGCCCATGGTCAAGGGCGAGGTCTATCCCGACCCTTCGGATCTGAGGGCCGATCTCAATACGATTCTCCAGTCGCTCCTGGAACACCAGGGCCATTCCTTCCGCACCGGCCCGCTGCCGGACCTGATCCGCTCGGTGGATGCGTTCGGCTTTCATCTTGCAACGCTGGACCTGCGCCAGAATTCCGCCGTGCACGGACGCGTCGTCGCCGAGCTGCTCAAGACCGCCGGCGTGGCGACGGACTACGACAGCCTCGATGAGGACAAGCGCTGTGAGCTGCTGCTGCGCGAGCTGGCCCATGGCCGCCTGCTGGCCTCGCCCTACGCTTCCTACAGCGACGAGACGCGGCGCGAACTCAAGACGCTGTCTGCTGCGGCCGAAGCGAAAAAGCGTCACGGGCCGGACTCCATCCGCAACTACATCATCTCCAACACGACGGCGGTGTCGGATCTCCTGGAGGTCTACCTGCTGCTGAAGGAAGTCGGTCTCTTCCGGCCGGGGCCGCAGCCTTCAACCGACATTTTCTCCGAACCGCTGTTCGAAACCATCGGCGACCTTCGCGCCGCGCCCGAGACGATGAAACGCTATCTGGACCTTCCGATGATCCGCGCCCTGCACGGCGAGGCGGGCGTGCAGGAAGTGATGATCGGCTATTCCGACTCCAACAAGGACGGCAGTTATCTCACCTCGATCTGGGAGCTGCAGAAGGCCTCTCGCGCCCTGCACGGCGTGGTGAGCGCCGCCGGCCTGCGGCTGCAGCTGTTCCATGGGCGCGGCGGGGCTGTCGGCCGTGGCGGCGGATCGAGCTTCGAGGCGCTCCTGGCCCAGCCTCAGGGAACGGTGAACGGCCGCATCCGTATCACCGAACAGGGAGAGGTCGTCGCCAACAAGTACGGCGATCCCGATCTCGCCCGGCAGAGCCTGGAGACCCTCACGGCCGGCGTTGTGTTCTCATCGCTCGCTCGCCAGCAGGGATCGAACACCACGGCGCAGCAGAGCGGCGTGATGGACAAGCTCTCGCAGGCCGCCTTCCTAGCGTATCGCCGGCTCGTCTACGAAACACCGGGCTTCGCCGACTACTTCTTCGCAGCAACCCCGATCACAGAGATCGCCGACCTCAACATCGGCAGCCGCCCCGCAATGCGGCAGGCAAAGCGCAGCATCGAAGGCCTGCGCGCTATCCCATGGGTGTTTTCATGGGCGCAGTCGCGGGCAATGGTCCCGGGCTGGTTCGGGTTCGGATCGGCGGTGAAGGATGCAGGCGTCGGCCTCGACGTTCTGAGGGACCTGCACGAGGCATGGCCGTTCTTCCGCTCGGCAATGGGCAACATGGAAATGGTGATGGTGAAGTCGGACCTCTCCATTGCCGGGCGTTATGCCTCGCTCGTCGAGGACAAGGGTCTGGCGGCGAAAGTGTTCGGCGCGATCTCGTCGGAGTGGAAGCTGACGCATGACACGCTTCTCGAGATCACCGGCCAGGCCGAGCTGCTCGAGAAAAATCCGGACCTTGCCGGCACGATCCGCTCGCGCCTCCCCTACATCGATCCGCTGAACCACCTGCAGATCGAGCTGATCGCCCGCCGCCGTAAGGGCGATGAAAGCGAGGAGACCCGCGAAGGCATCCTGCTCGCCATCAATGGCGTGGCTGCCGGGCTGAGGAATACGGGATAGCAGAAGGTCTGCCGCGGACCCGTTGCCAGGGCGGCCTGCCTCCGGCCTCTTTCTAGTCTTGTCCTTGTTATCATTTGAAAAAAACTCTGGTGGTGCCCGGCCGTCGATCCCGACCGCATGCTTCTTTCTCAGGGCGCGAAGCACCCATCTGGACGGTCCTGCCTGCGGATGCTCTTGACTGTACCGTGTACTACAGAGCATAGTACACACATGGCGACTTTCAGATTCACGCTGACTCCGGGCCAGCCGATCTACGAACAGGTCGTGTTTGCGGCGACCAAGGCGTTCGTCTCGGGCGAGATGCAGCCTGGCGATCCCTTCCCTTCCGTTCGCGCACTTGCAGCCGAACTCAAGATCAATCCCAACACTGCCGCGAAAGTCGTGCAGCACCTGATCCAGGAAGGCTGGCTGGAAGCAGCGCCGGGCAAGGGCGCCGTCGTCGCCGTGCCCCCAAAACCCAAGGCGTCCGAGCGCCAGCGCGTGCTCGGGCGGGACATCGAGTGGCTCGCCGTTGAGGCGCGCCGGGTGGGCCTCACGCTCGCCGAGGTGACCGAGACATTGGCCGAGCAGTGGAAAAAACTCGAGGCCGGCGGAAAGACCAGCGTTGCATGATCATCGAAGCCAAAAACCTGACAAAGCGGTTCGGAAGCCTGACGGTGGTGGACAATGTCTCCCTCGCCGTGCCCGAGGGCGCGATCGTGGCCCTGGTCGGCGCAAACGGCGCCGGGAAGACCACGACGCTGCGCCTGCTGATGAACCTGCTTCAGGCGGACGGCGGGGATGCCAAGGTCCTCGGAGTCGGCAGCCAGGACCTGCGCGCCGCCGAGTACGCGCGCATCGGCTACGTCTCCGAAAACACGAAGCTGCCGCTTGGGCTGACCGTCGAGAAGTTCTTCGCGTATCTGCGCCGCCTCTATCCGGCATGGGACGTAGAGCGCGAGACTCAAATTCGCCGCCAGTTCGATCTTCCGGCGGACCGCAAGCTCGGCCAGCTTTCGCGCGGCATGAAGATCAAGGCGGCCCTCGCCACCGTCCTGCCTTACCGTCCAGCCCTCCTCGTTCTGGATGAGCCGCTCAGTGGCCTCGATGTTCTTGTGCGCGACGAGGTCCTGGAAGGGCTGCTCGCAAACGCCGACGAGACCACAATCCTGATCTCCTCTCACGAAATCGCGGAGATCGAGGGAGCGGCCACGCACATTGCCTTCATGGACAAGGGCAAGCTCGTCGTTCAGGACAGCCTCGAGGACATCGCTGTGCGCTTCCGCGAGGTCACGGCAGGGTTTGCTGATGAGCCTGGGCCCCGCGTCAGCCTTCCACCGGCCTGGCTCAATACGCAATGGACCGGCCGCACGCTGCGCTTCATCGACACGATGCATGCCGGCGAAGAGGATCTGGGCCGGAAGCTCGCCGGGCTGATCGGTCCGCCCGTCCACCTGAGCGCTCAGCCCATGTCCCTGCGGCAGATATCCAAAGAGCTGATGCGTGCGCATCGTGGGGAGGCGAACTGATGCCGACCCGCATCTCCGCCATCACCGCGATCATCCGCAAGGACCTCGAACTCCTGTGGCCGCTGGCGCTTTCCATCATCGTGCTGCAGCTGGGTGTGACGCTGTTCCTCCACGAGGTCACCGAATTTCCCGGCGCGAGCCTTCCAACCGACCGGCCGTTCCTCAACGCGAGAAACCCGATCTTCTGGGTCGGCGTGGGCGTTCCGCCGGTGCTTTCAGCCATCTTTGTCCTGGTCGCGGTGCAAACTGACGCGGCCACCGACCGGCATCATGACTGGCTCACGCGTCCCGTCGGAGCGCTCGAGATTGCGACCGCCAAGATCATGCTCGTCCTGAGTGTTGTGTTCCTGCCCTTCGCCCTGGGCACGATCGTCTTCACGCTCGTGATGCAGGCTGACCCGCAGCTCACCCTGCTCCCCGTAGCCATCATGCTGCGCAACTGCCTGTTCGGGGTCCTCCTGGCCTGGCTGGTGTCGAGCATGCTGCAGGCGACGATCGCCATGATCGGCCTGATGACGACAACCGCCTTCCTGACGGCCATCATCACGGCAATCGGGACAGCAATCTATGTCGCCATCCGCAACCATGCCGGCCTCGCGGCCGGCGAGACGGCGGAGCAGACCGTGCTGGCGGAATGGCCTCGCATACTTGCGCAACTCGCCGCCCAGATTGCGATCATGTGGCCTGTGCTCTGGTTGTTGCTGGAGCGGCGCAAGGTCACGACCGCCCGCCTGGTGTTTGCAGGCGCCTACCTTCTCGTCATCGCCTTTCCATTCGCGGAGCTGCGGAGGCCTCCGCCGCGCGCCGCCGCCCTGACGCCTATCATTCATCTCACTCCTTCCGGGGAGACCAGACACGCATGATCATTCCGACGCCCGCCCAGGGCTGACCCAGCCGATGTGACGTCTTCGTCACCGGCCCGCACATTCACCGGCCAGCCGATCCGGAAGGTCGCCGCAGCCTGCGGCGATCAACGGGAAAGCCATGCCGCAACCCAAGATCCACGTTTCAGAAAAAGAAGAACGACAATCATGAAAACGCTCATCGCTCTCCTCGCCGCCACGCTGCTGACGCCGGTCGCCACAGCGCAAATCACACCGGCCAAGCCCGTCTCCGTCGCCGTTCCACCCGCGATGCCCGCCAGCGAGACTGCGCCCGTCCATCCGTTCGCTGCGCTCGCGGCGGACGCAACGGTTCCTCGCACGCTCGATGGCCGTCCCGATCTTCAGAACGCCGTCTGGGCCGCCAACTATTTCGGCATGCTCGAAGCCGTTCCCATGATGCTGCCGCCTGAGCTCTCATTGCCGGAGGACAAGGCGAAGGCGGCTTTCGACAGCATGATGAAAATGATGTCCAACAGCCCGCAGATGAAGGCGATGATCGACGCAGATCCCGAAGCTGCTGCGATATTCGCAAGCTTCGAAGGCTTTCCGGTCGTCCGGGGCGAGCGCCGCACGCGCCTGGTCGTCCTGCCTGCCGACGGCAAGCTGCCCTATACCCCCGAAGCGCGGAAGAAGTTGGCGGAGACGACCCTCACAAAATCCGACAACCCGGAAGACCGCTCGCTGGGCGAGCGCTGCCTCAGCATGGGTGGCGAGGCGCCCCAGGCCATGATCAGCCCGATGCATCCGCGCCAGATCGTGCAGACGCGCGATCACCTGGTCATCAACACGGAGTACGGCGATGAAGCCCGCGTCATCCGGTTCGCCAGCGCTCACCGCTCGCCGCTGCTGCCATCGCAGATGGGCGATGGCATCGCCCGGTGGGAAGGCGACACGCTGGTTATCGAGACCATCGGCTTCGCCGCCAACAACCTCAGGCGCTTCACCTTCCCGACTGCGCTGCTGCTGACCCAGACGTCGAAGGTGATCGAACGCTACACCCGCATATCGAAGGACGAGCTGCTCTATCAGTTCACCGTCGAAGACCCAGCGCTCTACTCTGCGCCGTGGCTGGCGGAGTATTCGTTGTTCCGCGCCAGTTTCCGGATGTACCCATCGGGCTGCCATGAGGGCAATTACGGCCTCACCAACATCCTCGCCGGCCAGCGCGCGATTGACGTCCGCCGCATGCAGGCTTTCAAGCCCAACGACATCAACGGCGACAACAAGCTGGATTTCGAGGAGTTCAAAAAGCTGATGACCTCGACCGGCGCCACCGGTCAGCTCGATGGCGCATTCAAGCGCCGCGACACGGACACGGACGGTTTCATCACGGCCAAGGAACTCAATGCCGAGGTGAAGCTCTAGCGGCAGCCGCCGACCGTCATTGGTGATATGCTCGAAGCAGGTGGACAATGAAGCGCGCTGCAACTCTCGTCAGGCTCCCCGACCCAGCTCCGGCTGGGGCCGGGGGCTTGCGCCGGCTTGCCGACGGGGCGTTCCCGCTCGACTGGAATGGCCCGGCCGATAGACCCTTCGTCAGATTTCGCGACGAGGACATGAGCCGGCCGATCATCGATCTGCTGGAGGGGGTCGTCCGCCGGCAACCGGACCGGATCGCAGTTGCCGACGGTGCGGCCACTCTCACCTACGCCGCACTATGGGACGGACTGGCCGGATTGGCCGGGACGATTGCTGAGCGGACGAAGCCGGGCGATGCAGTCGGGATTCTCCTGCCGCCCACCGTAATGGCGCCTCTTGCCATGCTGGCCTGCATCGCTGCCGGCCGTCCCTTCCTCATGTTCGATCCGCACTCTCCGCGCGATTGGCGCACCAGGGTGATAGAGGACGCTGAGCCGGCGCTGATGATCACCGGCGGCGAGGCGCTCGAAAGTGTCCCGCATGCAGGCGTCATCGATCTCCACACCCTGCCGCAACCCGCTGCGCCCGGGTGGCGGCCGGCCGCCCTTGGCCTCGATCAGCCTGCGTGCATCCTGTTCACCTCCGGCAGCACTGGCCGCCCCAAGGGTATCGTCAACAGCCAGCGGAACCTGCTGCAGCGTGTGTCCCAATCGATCAACGCCGCCCACATCAATGCGGAGGACCGGTTCCTGACCCTCGCTTCGCTCAGCACCATCGTAGGCGTGCGGGACGTGATGACGGCTCTGCTCGCCGGAGGAAGTGTCCACCTGATCGATCCGCAACGCTCCGGCCCGCGTGAGACGTTGAATGTGATTCACTCCGAAGCCATCACGATCCTCTTCGCCTTTCCCGCCTTGTTGCGCACGCTGACCGCATCCAGCGGCTCGCCAGCGGCGCCCACGCTTCGCCTTGTCCGCGCAGGCGGCGATACGCTGCTGTGGAGCGACGTCGACATGATCCGCGAGCGGCTCGCGCCCAACGCCCATGTCCAACTCATCTACGCTGCTACGGAAGCGCCGATGATGCAGTGGTTCGTCTCCGACGATTTTCGCGGCGCCGATGCGCGAATTCCCATTGGTTATCCCCTCCCCGGCAATCATCTCGCTATCGTCGATGAACACGGCCGCGCCGTCCCCACTGGCGAATTCGGCGAACTCCTCGTGGACAGTCCCTATGTTTCGCTCGGCCTCTGGGCGGACGGCCGCCGCAAACCGGAGAGCTTCGGGCGCGGCGGCGCGTTTGCGTCACGTGTCTTCCGGAGCGGCGATCTCGTCCGGCAGCGGCCCGACGGCCTGCTCGAGCGCGCCGGCCGCCTCGACCGGCAGGTCAAGATCCGCGGCTCGCGCGTCGATCTCGACGGAGTGGAGGCGATCCTGCGGGGTCAGCCCTTCGTCGAGGACGTTGGCGCAGTTGCACGGCACACAGGGCCGGACGGCGCCCCGATCCTCGTCGCCTATGTGTGCATCCGGCCGGGCGCGCCCGCCGGAGTGCTCGACGACATCAAGGCTGACCTACGCTCGGTCCCTTCCACCATGCGCCCGGCGCGCTTCTATGTCGTTCCAGGTATCCCGCGGCTTGCCAGCTCCAAACTCGACAACCGCGCCCTGCTTGCGATGGACGAAGCCCGTGCAATCGAGGAGCGCGCAGGCGCGGCATCAAGCGCGGCAGCCGGGAACGATCCCATTGCCCGAAGCGTGGCGCTGGCCTGGCAGGAGATCCTGAATTCTCCGGTTGGCGGCGCAGACGATGATTTTTTCGAGTCGGGCGGCGACTCGCTCCAGGCCATCGCCTTCATACTCAGGGTTGAGGAGGCGCTTGGCCTCGAACTTCCCGTGACCCTGGTCAACGAGGCGCCGACATTCGGCGCGTTCTGCGATGCGCTGCGGGCGGACGGTCCGGCTAGGTACAAGCCCCTTGTTCTTCTCAAGTCCGGCGACAGCCGGCCTCCTGTCTTTCTCATCCACGGCGTCGGCGGCAACGTCACCGAAATTCTGCCCATGGCCCGGCGAATGGCCTATCCCGGTCCGGTCTTCGGCATCCAGGCGCGCGGTCTTGTCGGCGATGATCCCCCGCACACCAGCATCGAGGCGATGGCCGTCGCGTACCTGCGCGAGATCAAGCTGCGCCAGCCGAATGGCCCATACCATGTCTGCGGCTATTCCTTCGGTGGCCTCGTCGCCTTCGAAATTGCAAAGCGTCTCCTGTCCGACGGCGATGAGGTTGGCCTTGTTGGCCTGTTCGACACGCTGATGAGCCCGCTGAAATGGCCGCTGCGAGCCTGGCCCTCGATTGCCTTGCGCAAAGCCGGCCAGCTGTTCACCCGCAAATACCCGCAAGCGGCGCGCATCAGGACGCCGCGCGTGCTGAAGGTATCGTCGAGCGCGATGATCGCGTCTGCTAGATACCGGCCGGGCTTCTACCCCGGCATGCTGACGCTATTCTCTCCTGCGGAGCGTGAACCGGGCCTGCCCGCAATCGAGGATATCTGGCGCAAGCATGCCCGCGGCCTCACCACCATCCCTACGCCGGGCTCACATGCAACGATGCTGTCGGGCGCCAATGCCGATATTACCGCCGCACGGCTGACGATTGCTCTTGAGGGCGCGAACGCATCGCGGCGGCGATAGCAAGCCGGGTTTCTTCTCGCGGACTATTCGGCAGGCGTCGCGGCGGCCGCCCCGGCTTCTCTTCGAGGACGAGGGCGTTTTTCCTTGTTGGGCGCGAGCAGCAGGTAGAGCGGCGGCGTGACGATCCGGGCGAGCAGCGTGGAGGAGATGAGACCGCCGATGATGACCATCGCCAGCGGCGAATAGAGCGGCGAGCGTTCCAGCACGAGAGGAATGAGGCCACCGATCGCGGTAAGCGAGGTCAGCAGCACGGGCAGGAAGCGCACCTCGCCGGCTTTCTCGATGGCTTCGCGCAGGGGCGTGCCCCGTGCGCGTTCCTGGTTAGCGAATTCGACGAGCAGGATCGAGTTCTTGATCTCGATGCCGACCAGCGCAATGAAGCCGATGATCGAGGTGTAGGACAGCGACTCGTTGCCGAGATAGAGCGCGATGAGGCCGCCCATGACGCCGAACGGGATCACGAAGGCGACCACGCCCGCTGCGGCGAAGGAGCCGAATTCCAGCAACAGCACAGCCATGATGCCGAACGAGGCGATGATGATGGCCGGCCCGAAGCCTCCGAAACTGCGGGACTGCGCTTCGGCCTCGCCGCCATAGCTGATGGAATAGCCGGGCGGCAGCTTCAGGGGCTCGAGCTTGGCGGCGACTGCCGCCGTCACCACACCGGCGAGCTTGCCGGGCTGGGTGAAGGCCGTGACCGTCACCGTGCGCTCGCGGTTGTAGCGGCTGATGCGTGAGGGGCCGGCGGACAATTCCGGCTTCGCGAATTCGGACACGGGCGCGGCCGCACCGTTCCCGGTCCAGATATAAAGCCGTTGGACATCGGCAAGGCTCATGCGCTCGGCGCGGGGGGCGCGCACGACGACGGGGTAGGCATCGCCGACAGGGTCGCGGAAGGCGGCGACGCGGGCGCCGCCGATGGCGATGCGCAGCGTCTGGTCGATCGAACCGGCAGGGATGCCTCGAAGAGCTGCAGCTTCGGTGTCGATGTTGAGGTCGACGTCGATCAGACGCTCCGCCAGCGGGTTGCGGACGCTGCGCGTCCCTTCGGCTTCGGACACAAGGCGCTCGACCTGCCCGGCGAGGTCGGTCAGCACATTGATGTCGGCGCCGCGGATGCGCACGGCGATCGGCGCCTCGATCGGCGGGCCGTTGAGGAAGCGCTTCACGTTGAAGCGGGCGCCGGGGAAGGCTTCGAGCTCATGCCGGATCTTTTCGAGTTCGGCGTGGCCGGTCTCGGCCTCCCAGTGATCGAAGCGGGCGTAGAGGTCGCCGACGTTCGACTGCTGCTCGGACGGCTGTTCGTTGTAGTAGACGCGCGGGTTGCCGCGGCCGGCGTTGGAGAAGCGCCACGAGATGTTCTCGCGCTTGGCCAGGACATTATCGGCGAACGTCACGGCGCGGTTGGTTTCCTCGACCGATACACCCTGCGGAAGCTCGACGCGTATGATGAAATAAGGGCTGTCGTTTTCCGGGAACAGGCTGAAGCCGAGCTTGGGCACTAGAGTCAGTGTGGCGGCAAACAGGGCGAGGCCGACCGCTATGGTCAGGCGCGGCATCGACAGGGCGACATGCAGGATCGGACGATAGATGGCGTGGATGGCGCCCATCACCACGCTGAGGAAGACGTTGCCGTGGTTCTTGCGCGGCAGCAGCCGGCTCGCGAGGAAGGGGATGACGCTGAGCGCCACGAACAGCGAAGCGGCGATGGTGCAGACCACCGCCATGGGCAGCGATCGGGTGAAGTCGCCCGCTGATTCCGGGAGGTTGAGCAGCGGCACGAATGCCAGCAGCAGCGCGGCGGTGCAGCCGAGGACCGCGACGTTGATTTCCTTGACACCGGAGAGGGCGGCTTCGCGCGGCGTCATGCCTTCGCGCAGGTGGCGGGAGATGTTCTCGGTGACAACGATGGAATCGTCGACCAGCAGGCCGAGCGCCAGCACGAAGCCGGCGATGGAGAGCTGGTTGAGCGAATAGCCCATCAGGTTGAGGATGGTGACCCCGATGGCGAACGAGAACGGGATCGACACCATCACGATCAGGGACGCGCGCAGGCCCAGGGGCAGCAGCGTCAGCAGCACCAGCGCGATGGCGATGCCGAAGTCGCGGCCCAGGGAGTTCAGCCGATGGGCGACGGTCTCGGACTGATCGAACCCCCGCTGCAGCTTGATTTCAGGCGGCAGGCGCGGCTCGAAGGCATCAACCTGCTTCTTTACCCCATCCATGACGTCGAAGATCGTCTCGCCCAGCTTGGCGCGCGCGGTGACAAACAGCGCCCGTTGGCCGTTGTAGCGCGTGACGTGGGTGGTTTCGTCGTTCGTCCAGCCAACCTCGGCGACGTCGCCGACCTTGACGGTTGCGGCCCCCGCGCTGCGCAGCACGACGTTGCGGATCTCGTCCAGGCTGTCGAAGGCGCCGGTGGCCTCGACGTTGAACCGGCGCCCGGTGCTCTCGACTGCGCCGATGGGAAGGTCGGCGCCTTCGCGCTCCAGCGCCTCGGTGAGCGCGCCGAGGGGAAGCTGGTAGGCCGACAGCTTGTCGAGATCGGGCGTGACGCGGACCTCGGCTGCGGGAACGCCCCAGATCTCGGCCGCCTGTACGCCGGGCGCGCGCTCGATCGCATCGCGCATCTCGCGGGCATAGCCTTCCATCTGGCGGATCGGCGCGGTCTCGCTGACCAGCGCCATCTGGACGATGTTGGTCTGGGCGGGGTTGGCGCGGTCGGCGCGCACCAGCGTTACGCCCTGCGGCAGGCTGGGCCGAACAACGTTCAGCTCGCGCACCACCTCGTCGTATTTCTTCTCGGGATCGACGCCGTAGGTGAAGTTCACGCCGATCGTGGCAAGGCCGGCGCTGGAGTTCGAATTGATATTGTCGATATCCTCGAGGCCATTGAGCGCGGTCTCGATCGGAATGGCGACCAGGCGCTCCATCTGTTCTGCATCGGCGCCGGGCAGCACGACGAATACGCCGACGCCCGGGAACTGCACGATCGGATCTTCGGACTTCGGGATCGACTGCACGTTCGCGACGCCCAGCGCGAACAGCATGATGAACAGGATCAGCGTGAACTGCCAGCGTTCGATGAAGAATCGGGTGATCGCTTGCAAGGGATCAGCCCTTCTTCACGTTGACGCGGTCTCCATCACGCACCATCGAGGCGCCGCGGGTGATCACGCGCTCGCCTTCCTTGAGGCCCTCGACCACGGCCACGCCCTGATCGGTGACGCCTTCCGTCCGGATCGCGCGCCTGCGCGCCACGCCGGCATTGTCGACGACATAGATCATCGCCTGATCGGCCCTGGCGTCGATCAGCGAGATGGCGGGAATAAACAGCACGGCCTGTGCGGCCGCGTCGGCGGCGGGCGCGCCGGTGAAGATCACGACTTCGGCGACCTCGCCGCTGCGCAGGTCAGCGCCATTGTCGAACCGCGCCTCGATCTCGAAGGCGCCCATGCCGGCCGCCATCTTCGGCGAGATCTGCGTTACCCTTCCGGTGCGGCTCTCGCGGCCGCGCACCTCGATCTCGGCGGCATTGCCCACCTGCACCCGGCCGAGGTCGGTCGAGGAGAGTGACGCCCGCACAACGACGCCTGCCCTGGCCTCGCCAAGCTGCAGGACGGATTGGCCTGCAGACACCACCTGCCCGCGCACGGCGTCGCGCCGCAGGATGACGCCGGAAGCGGGCGCGGTGATCGACACGGTCTCGCGCGAGCGCTCAAGCCCCAGCCTTGCCGAGTCGAGATCGGCCTGCGAGGCGGCGCCATTGGCGAACAAGCGCGATACGCGATCGTAGTTTTGCTGCGCCGTGGTTCGGGTGATGTCGGCCTCGGCCGCGTCGGCGCCGACGGATGTCCGCCGCAAGGTTGCGAGGACCTGGCCGGCGTGAACCTGTGCGCCCTGATCGACAGTCAGGGTTTCGATCTGGCCGGCGGCGTTGAAGGCGAGCGTCGTCTCGTTCTTGAAGGCCACCATGCCGCTGGCGCGGAGGGAGCCGGCCTGCGCGCCGTGCGCAACCTCGTGAACCTCGACCTCGACGGCCTGCCTTTGCTCGGGCGCTGCGGCTGTTGCCGCCGATGCTTCATCGGTCTTTGGCGAGCAGGCGGCGCCGGCCAGCATCGCCACACCCAGAATGGCGGCCTGTGCGATTGATGACCGATGGCTGTCCACGCATAACCCCGCCGAAGCCTTGCCTTGACACTGTCAAGCAACTCCGGGGCGCCGTCAAGCGGAAGATTTACATGCGATTGAAAAAGAGGACGGGCGGCGGAGTGGGTTCGGCTGCCAGTTCAATCCATCTGCGATTGGGCCGGATCTCTCCGCGCGTCATTCTCGGGCGGAGCGCAGCGGAGACCCGAGAATCTTTGGGGCGGCGTGAGCTTAGGCTGGCGTTTGTGGGCGTGGCCCAGAGATTCTCGGGTCGCGCCTTCGGCTTGCCCGAGAATGACGCGCGGTGGGGGGTGGGCCTCGATGTCAAACATCGTCGATCGCAGGTTCGCATTCAGGCCAGCGTCAGCTGCCTGGGATGCCTTCCGCTTGTCCCTCTCGGGCCGCAGCGGTGCGTGGCCCTTGAAGGAGGGCCGGGGACGCAGGATGGCCCTGCGTGGGTTGGGCAGTGCTGGTTGCCCAGCTCTACCGGTAGATCGAAGAAGAAACGCAGCATCCTGCGTCCCCGCGCATCGTGATCCAGCGGCCTCGGACAAGGCGGTCGTTTCACGCCTCTGCCGTGGGCAGCGCCGCCGGCGTGCAGGCTGCGGGGTGTTCACCCGCAGTCCCTGGAGATCCCTCTCCCTTGGCGGATCGCCTTGTCCGCATACGGGAGAGCTGAGTTGACCCTGTCATCGTCCCTCGGGGGACTCAAGGAGGCTCCACGCTCGATACGCATCGCCCCCGCGCCGTTGAACAGCGATCGACTGCCCTCCTGCGGAGGCGACAGGAGGAGTATCTCACAGGTTTGGCGGTGTCGGATTTATTTGCCGCTGAAATATGAGCGGGCGTTGAAATCGCTCGGGATTGTCAGGCGACTTCAGGGTTTACCCCGTGGGGGATTTGCAGGGTCGTGATCGGCTCCGGCGCCTTGGTGGTCTTGGTGCTCTTTTTGGTGATCTTGGTGAGAACGCCTGGGCCGGTGGGCGCGGATGGAAAGAGTCAAACACCAAGGTCACCAAGGATGCACCAAGGACACCAAGTTCCCCTCTGCATTGAGGGGTGTGGTTGGTGAGGGGCTGTGGCTGGCGGTTGTGCGTGTGGCCCAGGGATTCTCGGGTCGCGCTTTGCTTGCCCGAGAATGACACGGGGTGGGGTGAGAGCGACAGACGTCTTTCAGCGACGCTTTTCGACTGGCCAGGCAACTGCTGCTTCATCCGGGGCTGTTGCGATGGGCAAGACGATCCGGGCGTTGAGGCCCGGCGCGTTGTCGAGCAGATCCAGCCGGCCGTCGTGGAGCTGGGCGCAGGCCTGCACGATGGCGAGGCCGAGACCGAGACCGTGGACGGCGTCGCGCTCAGCCGGGCCGCGGACAAAACGCTGGACGACGCGGTCTTTCAGGTCTGCCCCGATGCCTGGACCGGAATCCGTGACCTCGATCACGAGCGTCTCCCCTTCCCGATAGGCGGCGGCTTCCACGCAAGAGCCGCGGGGCGCGTGCTTGAGGGCGTTGTCGATCAGGTTGATCACGGCCTGCATCAGGATCGGCTTGAGTGCAGACACGCTGACGGGATCCGCCTTCATTGCGAGCCACACGCCGCGCTCTTCTGCGACCGGCTCGAAATGCTCCACCGCGTCCGCGAGAAGGTCGGCGATGTCGATCCGGGTCGCCGCGGCTCTTGAAGCCCCGCCCTGCATGCGTGCGATCTCGATCAGCGAGGAAAACGACGCACTGGTGCGGTCGATCTGGACCGCTGCTTCGTCGAGGGCGCCGCGCATCTCGCCGACATCGTTGCTTGTCGAGCCCCTGGCGATGGCTTGCCGGGCGCGCGCAAGCGGCGGACGCAGGTCGTGCGCCAGGCTGTCGGTGACGGCGCGAAGGCTCAGGATGAGACGCTCATTGTGGCGCAGCATCCGGTTGAGAGCGAGGCTGATTGCACCGAACGGGCCACCGGCAGTGTTGTCCAGCCGGGCCGAGTGATCGCCCTTCAGCACGCGCTCGGCTGACGCTGCAACAGCGTCCACCCGCCGCAGCACGTAGGCCGTCAGCAGGCCGGCGATCGCAGCGCTCGCGGCAAGGAGGAAGGCGCCTGCGATCCAGACGAAGCCCAGCACATCCTTCTGGAGCTGGAAGAGCGCGTCGTTGTCCATGCCGATCATGATGTCGATGTCGCCGATCTGGCGGGAAGCGAGAACGACTTCACGGCTGTCGGGACCGATCCGGGTCTGCATGAGAGCAACGTCGTGCCCGAGCCCGCTGGGCCAGTCGGCCACGTCGCCTGCGATGACCTTTCCGGAGGCGTCGCGCGCCGCGCAGTATTCGGTTGGATAGGCAACGGCCCGGCGTTCGATCGCCCTGAGCAGGCCGTCCCGCCCCAACTCCGTGCTGCTGTCTTCGAGCAGGTTCAGGCTTTGCTCGAGCTCGCGGGCGTATTGCTGCAGGAAGAGATCCCGGCTTCTCGATTCCAGGTACCAGACGGCGAGCACGGCCGTGACGACGACAAGCGTTGCGACGCCCGCGACGATCGACAGGGCGAATGCGCCGATCCAGATCTTCGGATTGCCAGTTGACGTGTCAGTCTTGCTCATGGCCGGCGCGCGCGTTGCGTTCAGTACCGACAAACGCCGTCCGCCCGGTGCGCTTGGTAAGGCTTGCGCATTAAGGTTCGATCCGGCGGCGGCGCGACGTCACACATTGCCGCACTGGAAACGCGGAGACTGACATAAATCTGTCAACGTCGCGGGCCCTTCATGTGACGAAACAGATACGCGCCTTTCGTCCGTATGTCCGGCGTATGTCCGGGCGTCGGCGGCGCCAGGTCGGGCATGACGATGGCCGGTTCTTCTCCGGGTCTGAGAGACAATCCAAGCGTTGTTGACGACAGTGCGCTGCCGGCAATCCGTGTTCTCGTGGTCGAGGACGATCTGGCGGATGCACGTTTCCTGAAGGTGGGGCTGAGCTATTCGGATTGTTCGGTGGATATCGCTTCGACTGCGGCGGAGGCGCTCAACAAGGCGAGCAGCAATAGCTACGATGTCATCACGCTCGATCGGAACCTGCCGGGCGGCGATGGCCTTGCGGCCATACGCGACATGCGAACCAGCGGCGTCAAATCCCCGGTGCTGGTGGTCTCCAGCCTCGCCAGCGCGGTCGACCGCGCCGCCGGGATCGAGGCAGGCGCACAGGATTACCTGGTAAAGCCGTTCACCTTCGTTGAGCTCGAATTCCGGCTGAAACGGCTGCTTGGCGGCGCCTCTCCGCGCAAGCGCACGCTTGCCTGCGGCGTTGTCGAGATGGATCTCGACGAGCACGTCACCACGGTGAACGGCAGACGCGTTGACCTGCGCAAGCGGGAGTTCGAGGTTCTGCGGGTGTTGCTCGAGAACGGGGAGAAGGTCGTGACGCGCTTGGACCTTCTCGACCAGGTCTGGGGCTATAATTTCGATCCGCAGACGCGCGTCGTCGACGTGCAGATCGGCCGCCTTCGCAAGGCGCTGGAGGACGCCGGGGCGCCGGAGATGATCCAGGTGATCCGCAGCGTGGGATTCCGGATCTCGGCGTTCTCGCGCTGAGCGAGCCACGCGCTCGCGATCTCTATTTTGACTGATGTGTCTCTGCGGCACTTGCCGCGGTGTAGGCCGGTGAATCGCGATTATCCCGCGGGCCCGCTACGGCTGACGCAAGTCTGTTACACGCCTGAGCGCCAGAAGCGACATTGCCGAGGGCGGCGCGTCATTGCGCGCCGGTATCGAACCCGCGTCCAAACAGATGGCACAGGGTTCTTCAATGAAAATCAGATCCGGGCTCGCCCGACAGCTGCTGCTCAGCGGAGCGGCGGTCCTCACAACAGTCATGCCGGCTGTCGCCCAGTCGATCCCGGCCAACGGCCCGGCCGTCGCCGACAACGCCGACCCGGCGCCGGAGCCCGCCGAAGAGGAAGCGCCTGTCGACCGTATCGTGGTGACCGCCCTCAAGCGCGAAACCGACCTGCAGGACACGCCGATCGCCATTGCGGTGATCGATCCGCAACTGGTCGAAGACAACCACATCCAGAGCCTGTTCAACCTGTCCGACGGCGTCATCCCCTCGCTGCGCGTCGCGACGTTCGAGGCGCGCCAGTCGGCGCTGACCGTGGGCATCCGCGGCATCGTGCCGTTCGACCAGAACCAGACCGCGCGCGACACCGGCGTCGGCACGTATGTCGACGGCGTCTATCTCGGCCGCTCGCAGGGTCTCAATGCCGCCCTGTTCGATGTGGAGCGCATTGAAGTGCTGCGCGGGCCGCAGGGCACGCTGTTCGGCCGCAACACCGAGGGCGGCGCGCTCTCGATCGTCACCAAGGCGCCTACCGGCCATTTCGGCGGCCGCGCGGTTGCGGGCTTCGGCAATTACGGCTCCTACAGTGGCGAACTGCACCAGGACTTCGAGGAGTTCGGCGGCCTGTCGCTGAAGTTCGACGGGCTGGTGCAGCATCAGGACCCGACCACCAAGAACCCGCTGAGCGGCCAGGCCGGCTGGAACCAGTATCAGCGCGCCGGCGGGCGCCTCACCGGCCTCTACAAGCCGACCGACGCGTTCAGCGCCGAGCTTTCGGTCGACTACGCCAAGGATGAGAACACGCCGTTCTTCAGCCAGCTTCTCAACTTCAACCCCTATGGCAAGCGCGTGCGCACGCTTGCGGAAGTGCAGGCCGTTGCGGCGGCGCCCGCCGGCACGATCAACCCGCTGGCCTCGCCCGTGCACGTCCATACGGACCGCCAGTCGGTCTCGGACATCGGCACGGTGCAGGCGCCGAGCGTGGACAAGACGGGAGGCGGCGCCCTCACCCTGAAGTACGAAGTCAACGATGATCTCGAACTGCGCTCGATCACAGCCGCCCGCGCGGTTGCGACCAACCAGTGGGACAATTCGGGCATCGAAAGCCGCAACGTGTTCGCGCCGAGCGCCACGCCGGGGACCGGAACAGCCGGCCTCTTCGGCCGCTACAGCCTCTCGGACCTGTACCAGTACCAGTACTCCCAGGAATTCCAGGCGGTCGGAACCGTTGGCGCGTCGATCGACTACGTGCTCGGGCTCTACTATTTCGACGAGCACGCCAAGGAATCGGCCGCCACCCCGCTGTCCAACCAGTGGAACGCGGACGGCACGAATTACATCGTCCGCAACCCCTATGGCTCGGATCCGATCACGGCCAACACGCAGGGCTGGGAGTATGGCCGCCGTTTCATCGCCCGCGCCAGCCACGCGGATGCGACCAGCTACGCGGTCTATGGCCAGGGCACGTGGAGCCCCATCGATCCCTTGCACATCACGGTGGGCGGACGCTGGACCAAGGACGACAAGAACGGCCTGCTCTACATCGTCAGCGGCAAGCCGACCAACTTCACCTTCGACTTCAGCAATGACCGGTTCGATCCGCTGGTGACGCTTGCCTACGACGTCTCGCCGGACATCAATCTCTACGCCAAGTACTCGACCGGCTATCGCGCCGGCGGCGCCAATGACCGCTCGCAGACCTTCCAGGCCTTCGGGCCGGAGGAGGTGGCGTCCTACGAAGCGGGCGCGAAGATGGAGTTCTGGGACAACCGGGGGCGGTTCAACCTGGCCGCCTATCACATGGACCGGGACAACTCGCAGATCGACTTCGACAACGTCGACACCACGCCCGGAAGCCCCACCCTGGGCGCCCACACCGAGGAGACCCGCAACGCAGCGGGCAAATCGAAGATCGATGGCGTGGAGCTCGACCTGACCTTCGACGTTACCGATGACCTGACGGTGGGCGCTTCCTACGCCTACACCAAGGTGAAGATCCCCGACGCGCCCTTCCCGTTCACCGGCAACCCGGACGTGCCGCAAGGTTCGCCCTTCCCGGTCCATGCGGTCTACACCCCGCCGAACGCGGCGCTGGCCTACATGAACTATGAGGCGCCGCTGGGAGGCATGACGTTCCGGGCCCACCTCGACGCCAACTATGCCGATGCACAGTACGCGTTCCAGACCGAGTTCGCCGACGTCTCGCCGACCGGCAAGCTGGTCCAGAACGTCGCGGCGAAGACCGACTCGAGCTTCATCGTGAACGGCAGCATCGCGCTTGCGGACATCAACCTGAGCAACGGGCCGAACGCGACGATCTCGCTGTGGGCCCGCAACCTGCTGGACGAGACGCACGTCTACCGCATCTCCGCCGCCAACCGCGGCACGATCGGCGATTATGGCAACCTCAACCCGCCGCGCACCTTCGGCATCGAGGCGACGATCAAGTACTAGCCGCCAGCGCCGCAGCGGCGAAAGCTGCTGCGGCGAGGTTGGCGCCAGGGCGCCCGGCGGTGATCCGGACTGTCCTCAGGTATTGGTTCCCCTGACTATACGGGCAGCCTCGCTCGACGATGGGCGAATGGCGCCGGCTCGCGCCCGATCCGATGTTCTGCTGGCTGATACAGCCGCCATTGGATCCGAAGGGCCGGGACACAATGAAAAAATCAGGTTTGGCTGCGGGGTTGCTGTCGGCGGCGGCGATCGGAGCCGCGATCGCCGCATCCCACGCACAGACCTCCCTGCCGCACGGCGACAGCCGGGCCGGCGCCGTCGTGTTCGAGAGGTGCATGGGCTGCCATCAGGTCGGCCCTGACGCCGAGATGGGTATCGGCCCGGTATTGACCGGTGTTGTCGGCCGCGCCGCCGCCAAAGCTCCGGGCTTCAGCTATTCCGCGTCGCTGGAGAATGCGGGGCTCATCTGGAACGAGGCGACCCTGACAGACTTTCTGCGCGCGCCATCCGCGCGCGTGCCCGGAACAAAGATGCCGTTCGCCGGTCTCGCGAAGAGCCAGGACATCGCGGACGTGATCGCCTTTCTGAAAACCACAGACCCGCGGGACCAGTGACGACGCGCTTGCCCGCATCGACCGGGAATTCGTCACGACATGAAGCCGATGGAGACCACCGATGCAGTCCTTGTCGCCGCCCATTCTGAGCATTCTGCGTATCATTTCCGCCCTGCTCTTCATGGAGCACGGCCTCATGAAAGTGTTCGGGTTTCCGGCGCCGCAGCCGGGCGTTCCCGATCCGCTTCCCCTGCTGCTGCTGGGCGCCGGGTGGATCGAGGTGCTTGGCGGGGCGCTGCTGGCGGTTGGCCTGCGCACGCGGGCGACGGCTTTCATCTGCTCGGGCGAGATGGCGGCGGCCTACTTCATCAGCCATGCGCCGCAGTCGTTCTGGCCGGCGCTCAACGGGGGCGATGCGGCGATCCTGTTCTGTTTCATCTTCCTCTATCTGAGCGTCGCGGGCGCGGGCGCCTGGAGCATCGATGCGCTGATCGAGCGGCGGGCGATCCGCGTCATGCCGCTGAGCGGAGCCGCCGGATGAGCGCGCTGTCGCTAACTCTTCCGGGCAAGAACGCCGCTCAGAAAGAGGTCGACGACGGATTCAACCACCTCGCCGGCCTCCCTGGCGCGGGGCGGAGCGCGCAGTCCCACCAGGACCTGCAGATGCAGATTGCCCCTGATCATGGAGACGAAATGATCCGCGGCCCGGGCGCTATCGTCGGTCTTGATGTCTCCGCGGGCGCGCGCCTGTTCGAGCACTTCGGCCAGCCGCGCGCTCGCGCGGCCCGGCCCCTGATTGTAGAATTTCCGCACAAGCGCGGGAAAGCGCTGGCTCTCGGAGATGATCACGCGATAGACGCCGAGCAGGGACGGCGACATGTAGATATCCATCAGGCGATGGCCGAACGCCATCAGCGTGCTGCGCAGGTCCCGGGCGTCGATTTCCTCGATCGCCAGCGCCGCCACCGCCTTGGCCGCGTTCTCGGCGACGATCGCGGTGAACAGGTTCTCCTTGTTGCCGAACTCGCTGTAGATGTTGCGCTTGGAGCCGCCCGCCCGCTCGATGATCGCATCGATGCTGGTGGCGGCGTATCCCTGCTCCAGGAATACGTCGGTTGCGGCCTGCAGCAGCGCCTCGCGCCTCAGGCTTCCCCGTGACGGTTTCGCATTCACCATGGATCAGACATCCCGAAATTTCGCCCGGCGCCTTGACTGGTAACGTGCATTACCATATCTGTCCAGTGGTAACGGGTATTACCGGGTGATGACATGGCGGGCATCGGCAGGAAAAAGATCGTTGGGATAGCGCTTCTGGCGGCGGCAGTGGTTGTCGCGGGCGGGGCCTGGGTGGCAGTGGGCGCCGGCGGCCCCTCCACGGACAACGCCTATGTGCGCGGCGATATTACCTCGCTGGCGCCGAAGGTGGCCGGCTACGTGATCTCTCTCGAGGTCAAGGACAACCAGGCTGTCCGGGCGGGCGACATCCTGTTCCGGATCGACGACAGGGATTATCGCGCGAAGCTGGCGCAGGCCGAAGCCAATGTCGCCGCAGCGCAGGCGCGGCTTTCCAGCGCCGGAGAGGAAATCCGGATGCAGCACAGCCTCGTGCGCCAGGCCGGCGCACAGCGCGAGGCGTCGCTGGCCGAACTCGATCTGGCGAGAAAGGCGAGCGACCGGCGCCAGAAGCTCATCCAGGCCAGCGCCGTCAGCCAGGCGCAGGTCGAGGAAAGCGACGCCGCGAAAAGCCGCGCCGAGGCCGGCGCCTATGCGGCCGCAGCAACATTCGACGCCCAGCGCCAGCGGATCGAGGTGCTGAAGACACAGCGCGAGGCCGCCATCGCTGCAATCGCGCAGGCCGAAGCGGCAAGGGACCTTGCGAGGATCGATCTTGAGAACACGGTTGTCCGGGCGCCTATCGGCGGCATTGTGGGCAACCGTCAGGTTCGCGTCGGACGGCTGGTGGCGCCGGGCGCCTCGCTGCTCGACATCGTGCCGGTGAGCGATCTGTGGCTCGTGGCGAACTTCAAGGAGACCGAGCTGGAAGGCATACGCACGGGCCAGCGCGCGAGCATCAGGGTCGATGGCTATCCGGGCGCGGTGTTCGAAGGCGTGGTGGACAGTTTCGCTCCCGGGAGCGGGTCATCCTTCAGCCTGCTGCCGGCAGACAACGCGACCGGCAATTTCGTGCGGGTTGTGCAGCGTGTGCCCGTCAAGATCCGCTTCGAGAGTCATCCGGAACTGGGGCGGCTGGTTCCTGGCCTGTCGGCGCGCGTGAAGATCGAGCCCGGTCGCGGATCATGACCGCCTCCTCTCCTGCTGTCGCGGACCTGTCTGGCTTGACGCAGGCTGCGGCAAGCAGGCGAGCTTCCTTCGGCTGGCTTGCTGTCGCGGGGATTGCGCTGGCGGCGGTGACCGAGGCGATTGCGGGCACGGCGCTTTCGCTTGGGCGAAGCGATGTCATTGGCGACACACATGCAACGCCCGATGAATTCGCCTGGCTGGATGTGGGCTACACGGCGCTCAAGCTCATCGGGTTCGCCTTCACGCCGTGGCTGCTGACCCGTGCGCCGCCGCGGGTCTGCCTGCTCGCCGCCACGCTGGCGATGGGGATCGCCTGCGGAGCTGCTGCTTTCTCGACGCGTCTCGAGGTGCTGATCGTGCTTCGCGCGGTTCAGGGGATCGCCGGCGCCGTTCTTCTCGTTAGCGGCCAGGCGATCTTGTTCCGGGACTATCCGCGTTCGTGCCAGCCCATCCTTCAGGCTGTCTTTGCGGTGGGTTCGGTCGTCGCGCCCGCTACGATCGCGCCGGCGCTGGAGGGCTGGCTGCTGGACGCCCACTCATGGACCTGGATTTTCTTCGGCGTCCTGCCGGTCGCCCTGGTTGCTGCGGGCCTGATAGTGCTGGGGGAGACGCCCGCGGCGCCGGACGTAACGCGTGAGCCCCGGCCGTTCGACGGGATCGGCCTTGCCCTGCTCGGCGTCGCACTGTTCGCAATGACCTGGGTCCTGAGCCAGGGCAGCCGTTGGGACTGGTTTGCAGCGGGACAGATCCTGTGGCTTGGCCTGCTGGCGTGCGCAGCGTTCGGTCTCTTCATCGTCCGGCAGGCGCGCATAGGATCTCGAGGTCTGCTGGATCTGACGGTATTCCGGGTCGACAATTTCACCTTCGCCTTTGCCGTGAGTTTCGTGGCGGGCGCGGCCCTGTCTGGAAGCGCTTTCCTGATTCCGGCTTTCGCGGTTTCGGTTCTGGCGTTCACGCCGACGGACGCCGGCCAGTTGTTGCTGCCGAGCGGCGCCATCTTCATAGGCGCGCTCCTGCTCGCTGCATTCCTGATCCAGAAGCGGCGCGCGCCGCCGTTCGCCACCATTCCGGCCGGCATTCTTCTGATCATGACCGCGATGTGGATGCTCTCGCTGTCGTCCACCGAAAGCGGGGCGCAGGACATGATGCCCGCAATCCTTCTGCGCGGTCTGGGTCTTGGGTTTCTTTTCCTGTCGATCACGCTGATTGCATTCAGCCAGCTGCCGCCCGGCAATGTGGCGTCGGGCATTGCCATCTTCAGCATCGGGCGCCAGCTGGGCGGTCTGATGGGAGTGGCGGGTCTTCAGACGCTTGTCGATCATCAGGCGGCGGGCAATCTGGCCGTGATCGGCGCGGGGATCGCTCCCGGAAATCCGGCCCTGGCCGAGAGGCTCGGCGCCGTCACGGCCGCGCTGACCGAGCGGGGGCTGGAGGCCGGCGCGGCGGCGAAGGTCGCAACGGGCATGGTCAACCGCGCGATCTCAGGCCAGGCGTCGGCGATCGCATTCGATGCAGCCTTTGGCGCTGTCGCGCTCATGTTCGTGGTGGCGGTTCCGGTCGTGATCGGCCTCAGGATCGGACTTGCTCGCACCGCGAAGCGCCGGCAGGCCGGAAAGACGTGATGCGGCGCGGCGTCACTTCGGCCTGACGAACCGCCAGATGCTTTTGGCGTCCTGCCCTACCCGCATGAAGGACAGCCAGGCGCCGGTGGCGCACGCGGCCGTCACGGCAGCGAGGAGGATCATGACGATGATGTCCCACACCGGACGGCTGCGCATGAAGGAGAGGTCGATGTCGTGCATGGCGTTGAGGAACCAGCGGTAGCGCTGGCCCGTGCCGTCGGCGAGCTGGCTGAGTTCGCCGGTCTTCGAGTCGAAGTAGATGCGGGTGGTGTCGGGATCGGAAAGCGTGACGCGGTAGACCGGCAGATCGGCGGGGCGTTTATGGCCGTAGTAGAAGTCGTCTTCCTTCGTCAGCACTTCGAGTTTGCCGGCGGCCAGCAATCCTCCCTTGGCGGCCAGGCCGGCTTCGAGTTCAGCTTGCTGCAGGGGTGCGGCGCCGTTGGGGCTGAAGCGGAGTTCGCCGCCGCCGGGCTGGTGCGCGATCATGTGCGGCTTGCCCAAGAGAGGCGCCGCGCGCAGGGACTTTACATCCGCCGGCGCCGCCGCCTTCACCTGTTCTATGGTTGCGCGGACGTCGGCCCACTTCATCGGCTCCGACAAGTCCTCGCGGCTGATGGCGCCTTTGCTTTCGAGCAGGCCCCAGGGCGACATCGTCATGAGGCCCGAGAACGTCCAGGTGAGAACGAGGATACCGGCGAATGTGCCGAGGACATGGTGCCAGAGCCACATCGGCCGCTTGTAGGGAAACCATTTGCCCGACCTCGAGCGTAGCTTCACGAGGCCGATGAAGATGCCGGTGACGACGAGGAAACATCCGATGGTGGAGGCCCAGATCACGGCCTGCGACCAGAGCGGCTGGTTCTGGCGGAGGATGGTCGGGTAGAGGAAATGCGGGATGGCGCCGAGCCAGCTCCAGAAGCGCTCATGTCCCGTGACGTCCTGCACGATCTCGCCGGTCTTGCCATCGACGTAGAGCCATGAGCTGGCCTTGTCGTCGAAGACGGCGCGCCAGAGCGGCTGCCAGCGGGCTGCCCCCTGCACCGACCACTGGTCGATCCTGAGCGTGCCGAGTTCCCGGAGCTTGCCCTTGACGCCGTTGCCGACGGCGTAGGTCTCCGCGGCGCGCTTCACGTCGGCTTGTGAGAGCACGGCCACTTCCTGGCCGGTGGAGAGATCGTAGGATTTGGGGCCCTCGCCGCCGAACATGCGCAGGACAGGTGCGCCGTTGAGCATCTCGACACGGAAGCTGAAGCCCGTTGCATCGTCGGCGACAGGCAATTCGGCGCAGCAGCGCGTGAGGTCCAGCGGTTCGAGGCCGGCATTGCGCTCTTCCCCGGTGGTGTAGGGGAAGGCCTGGTACATCATGACGAAGCCGGAGAGGCACCAGAGCGTCATGATGACGCCAAGCACGACGCCGACATAGCGGTGCACGACGATGATGGACTTGATGATCATGAAGTCCCCGGTCGTCGCTTGCGGGTGGTCACTTGCGGGCTGACCGGCGCACCGCCCCCCGGAATCCCCCCGGGGAGCGGCGCCTGCAAGCTATCCTAGAAGGCGTAGCTGTAGCTGACGTGCAAGGTTTGCGGAACACCACGGTTGCCGAAGACGAAGGCCGACGTCGTGTCGTAGCCGCCGAAGGGCGAGGAGCGCCCGACGCTGGTGCGGTATTGCTCGTCGAAGGCGTTCTCGAAGCGCGCCGTCAGCTTGTGCCTGTGGTCGGTGTCCATGAAAACGTGGGCGGCGAGATCGATCACGATATAATCGCCAAAGTCGATCACGCCGACGACCGGCAGGTTGGAGCTTTTCAGCTCGCCCATCCAGAGCGCGTTCGCATCGACGCCCCAGCGGTCCTGATCGTAGGATGCGCCGAACTTGGCATACTGGCGCGGGATGCGGGGAAGCTGGTTGCCGCCATCCAGCTTGGTGGATGAGTCGGTATAGCTGGCGGTGGCCGTGAACCCGTTGTCGAAATCCAGGATGCCCGACAGCTCGAAGCCGCGCACCTCGACCTTGCCGGCCGCGTTCACGAAGAAGCCGTTGTCGATGTAGAATTCGTTTTCCGGCGTCATCGGATCCGGATCGGCAAAGCCGGGGAACAGGACTTCGCAGTCCGTCGCCGGACTGCTGTCGTCGCACGGGGCAAAGTCGATCAGGTTGTCGATGTCGCGGGAGAAATAGGTTGCCTGCCAGGAGAATGTCGGGCCGGCGGTGAATTCACCGCCAAGGCCGATATTGAAGTTGGTGCTTTCTTCCGGCTGCACATTCGGATTGCCCAGTTCGTAGGACTCGATGGCGAACAATTCCTCGGCCGTGGGCAGGAGGAAGCTCGTGCCGACATTGCCCTGCGCGAAGAGATAGTCGCTGAAGTCGTAGCGGGCGCTGGCGTTCCAGACGGTCGCCGTCTTCCCGCCCGCATCGTTGTAGCGGACGCCGATGGCGAAGGAGGCGTTCTTGATCAGCTCGTCCGTGGAGCGGAGCTGGCCGAAGACGGCGTTGACGGTTTCCTGCTGCTGCTTGATCAGCAGCACGTCGTCGCGGCCGGAGTATTGCTGGTAGTCGTAGCCGACGACGTATTCGAACGGACCGCCGGGGTGGAACTTGGCCAGCGCGTTGATGCCCTGGTCCTCGAACCACCAACCGGTGTCGAGGTCGGTGACGACCTGGTTCACCACGCTCGGACCGGCGCCGCCGGCGCCAAGCTGGTTGAGGATGGTCGAGTAGCTCGAATCCCAGTCGTGCCAGTAGCCTTTGACCTGGACCTGGAGCCAGTCGCTCGGATCATAGTTGATGCCGACGCTGGCGATGTCTTCGTCGCGCTCGTTCTTCGAGTAGGCGACGAGGCGCGGGTTCGGATTGTCGAGACGGGCGTTGGTGTGGGTGTAGCGCGCGTCGACGGAGAATTTCTCGCCGAGCAGGAAGCGGTATTTGGCGCCGTAGTTGTTGACGTCGATGCTGCGGTCGCGGTCGGTGGCGCTGGGCGCCCAGGTATCGAAGGTTTCGAAGCCGTTGGATTTGTCCTGCGAGGCGAAGAGGACATAGTTGCCCGGTCCGGCCTTGCCGCGGACATAGCCGTCGAGATGGAGGCTGTTGTTGGTGTCGCCGCTGATGGTGGCGAGTCCGTCGAATTCATCGGTGTAGCCGCGCGTGACGATGTTGATGACGCCTGCAGCCGACTGGGTGCCGTAGAACAGGCCCTGCCCGCCTTTCAGCACCTCGATGCGTTCGATCATGCTGGCAGGCAGCGTGTCGCTCATCGTGGTGGAATAGAGCCGGTTGTTGATGCGGACGCCGTCCACGGTGATCAGCATGTCCTGGGTGCGCGAGCCCTGCAGCGAGATGTCCATGTAGGAGAACGGGCCGCCGCGCGGGGCGACATAGAGGCCGGGAACCTTGATCTGCAGCGCCTGCTGGGCGTCGAGATAGACCTGGTTGCGGATGTCTTCGGAGGTCACGACTTCGAGATCGGAGCCGAACTTCTCGAGTTCCTGCGGCAGGGTTTCCTCGAGCGTCTGGCCGACGATGACGATGACGTCGTCAGCCTCGGCCGGCGGGGCTGATTGCGCCAGGGCGGGCGTGGCCGCAACGGCAATCGCAAGGATACTGGCGCCGCCGGTGAGCAGGCTTCGGAAATTCAGAACGGGCTTCAATGGAGATCCTCCCCGGAATCTTTCTCTTGCCGGTCCGCGTGGTCGCGTCCGGTAGAGAAGCCCTAGGAGGAAAAACCCGGCGCCAAGGAGTGAATTACCGTAACGGCTCAGGTAACAGCGGGATCGCAGGATCGACCCGTTACGCTACAGGCGTTACAGCCCACGTAACACGCCGATTGGCGGGCGGGTCTTGTGCAAGCCGCGGCAAAGCCAGTTGCGGCGGGGTGGCCGGGTGCGGTAGTTTTCTGGCAGGAGGAGGTTCCTGACCAAGGAGCCTCAGGTGACCAGAACAGTTCTTGGCGCAGGCCTGGCGTTCGTCCTTGCTGCGCTACCGGCACTGGCCGGCGCCCAGGAGGCGCTGCCGAAGGAATACGGATACACGCTCGCGGGGCGGACGGCGGACGCCGTCTATTTCATGTCGGGCATCCAGAGAGGCGCCGAGCCTGAATCCGTCGAGGCCTGGGTCTGGGTCGTGACGCCTGATCCTGTCGGGAGCGAGGGCCAGCGCTATGACGCGCAGGCTCAATGGTCGATCATGCGCTGCACCGCCAGATCGATCGAGGTCATCCGGACCGAATACTATCTCGAGGGCAGCTTCCTGAAGAGTGTCGAAGCTCCGGTCGGGCCGGCCAAGGGCTTCAGGGCGGATACGCCCATGGCGTTCATCTGGAACACCGCCTGCGACCGGGCCACCCGCTTCAAGGCGAACTACGTGAACAGCATTGGAGAGGTTTACGACATCGCCAAAGGCACGCGGCTGGCGGGGACCAAATAGGCTGGTTTCGTGCTGCCTTACAGTCCGAATAGACTTTCCGTCGAAATCCGAATGGACGTTTGCCCCCTGAAGACCACTCAGATTGGGCCAGCATCGGGGAGGCCTTTGCGGTGATTTTGGGCGGGCGGGCGGTTTACAGTCCGGATTGACTGCAAACCGGTATGGCGGTCTAATCGGCGTGTGGACCGGAAGAGTCCTGCTCAAAAGCGCCTCGGGGAAATGGCCATGCGGAAAAAGCTCATCGGGTTGGCGCTTGCGGCGATGTCTGCCGCCGGCCTGATCGCAGCGTGCACCGTCGCGGGCGAGGCGCCTGCGTCCGGGGCCGCAAAGGCCCAGCCCGTGTCGCAGACACAGCCCTTCGCCATGAGCGTCCGGCGCCTGACCGAGACGCAGTACCGCAACATCATCCGGGATACGTTCGGGCCGGGGCTGCAGATGAATGCCCGCTTCGAGCCGGAGCTGCGGGAAGAAGGCCTCCAGTCGATCGGCAATGCGCAGCTGTCGGTGACGACGTCCGGGTTCGAACAGTACTTCGCCCTCGCCAAGAGCGTCGCCTCGCAGGTCGTCGACCCGAAGAAGCGCGCCGAGCTGGTCGGCTGCACGCCGGCGGATCCCAAGGCGGCGGATGACACGTGCACGCGGTCGGTGATCACGAAGTATGGCAAGGGCCTGTTCCGCCGGCCGCTGACCGAGCCGGAGATCGCAGGCCGCCTCAAGATCGCATCCGACGGGGCGGCAAAAGCGTCGGACTATTACGAGGGGCTGCGCCTGTCGCTGGCGAGCCTCATGGTCGATCCCGAATTCCTGTTCAGGGTCGAGGTTGCCGAGGCTGACCCTGCGCACAGCGGGCAGTATCGGCTGGATGCATTCAGCAAGGCTTCGCGCCTGTCTTTCCTCCTGTGGGATGCGGCCCCGGATGAAGAGCTGCTGGCCGTGGCCGCCAGCGGGGCGATCCATGATGATGCGGCGCTCAAGGCGCAGGCGCAGCGGATGGTCGCCTCGCCCAAGCTGCGCGACGGGGCGCGGGCGTTCTTCACCGACATGCTGCAGTTCGAGAATTTCGACAGCCTGACGAAGGACGCCTCGACCTATCCGAAATACAGCCAGAAGGTCGCCGACAGCGCGCGCGAGCAGACGCTGCTGACCGTTCTCGACATCGTGGTCGACCAGAACAAGGACTATCGCGACATCTTCACGTCGAACGACACCTTCATCAACCGCGCGCTCGCGCCGGTCTACAATGTGCCGTACCTGTCGCGGAAGGAATGGGCGCGCTACACCTTCCCGGACGACGCCGAGCGTTCGGGCATTCTCACGCAGGTCACTTTCCTGTCGCTGTTCTCGCACCCCGGCGCGTCCTCGCCGACCAAGCGGGGCGTCAAGGTGAACGAGATCTTCCGCTGCTCGCCGACGCCCGAGCCGCCGGCCGATGTCGACTTCTCAAAGGTGCAGGCGCTCGACCAGGGCACGGTGCGAACGCGCCTGCTGGCGCACAAGGAGAATGCCGGCTGCGCCGCCTGCCACCGCATCAGCGATCCGCCGGGGCTGGCGCTGGAGCATTTCGACGGGCTCGGCCAGCTGCGCAAGATGGAGAATGGCCAGCTCATCGATGTGAGCGCCGAGATCAACGGCAAGCAGATCAGCGGGGCGCCTGGCCTCGGCAAGCTGCTGCACGATGATGCGCAGGTTCCCGGATGCCTTGTGCGCAATGTCTACGCCTATGGCGTGGGCCATGCGCCTGACGTGAGGGCCGAGGATTACCTCGCCGACCAGACCAGCTCATTCGCCAAGGGCGGTTATCGCTACAAGGACCTGCTCGTCAGCATCGCGACCAGCAAGGACTTCCTCGCCGCCGCCCCGCCCAAGGGCATGGCGCCCTACTCCACACCGTCGCAATCCGCCGCCGCAAAACCGGCCGCCGTCTCAGGAGGCGCACAATGAGTTCCAAGTACCTTCGCAGCTCGAAATTCTCACGCCGCTCGATCATGAAGGGCCTTGTCGGCGGCGCGGCCGTGTCGATGGGCATTCCGGCGCTCGATGTGTTCCTCGACGAAAACGGCAAGGCGTTCGCCGACACCGGCGCGCGTGTGCCGGTGCGGTTCGGCACCTACTTCTGGGGGCTCGGGCTGACGGATACGCCGACAGGCGGATCGCGCTGGGTGCCGAAGAAGCAGGGCCCAGGCTTCGAGATCACTCCGGAGCTGGCCTCGCTCGCGCCGGTCAGGGACAAGGTGTCGGTGTTCTCTGGCTTCCGGGTCATCGGCGATGGCCGGCCGAATTCCGTGCACTGGAGCGGGCACGCCACCATCCTGTCGGGCGTCGCGCCTGCCAAGGCGGGCCAGATGGACGGGCCGTCGTTCGACACCAAGATCGCCGACTCGATCGGCGTCGGCACGCGGTTCCGTTCGATCGAGATGTCGGCCAACGGCAAGCCGGTGAGCTATTCGACACGCACGGGCCGCAGCTTTGCGACGCCCGAGCCGACGCCGCTGGCGCTTTATTCGCGTCTCTTCGGCGAGGGCTTTCAGGATCCCAACAGCCCGAACTGGCAGCCCGATCCGAGCATCATGCTGAACCAGAGCGTGCTGTCGGGCGTTACCGAGCAGCGCCGGGCGCTACTTGCGCAGGTCGGCAAGTCGGACCAGGTGAAGCTGGACCAGTACTTCACCTCGCTGCGCGAGATGGAGAACCAGCTGGCGATCCAGCTGCAGCGCCCTGCCCGCGCTGAATCCTGCGTCATCCCGAAGAAACCGGGCGAGGCGCCGAAGTCCGCCTCGGTCGACATCGTCAATGCGAACTCGAAGGCCATGGCGACGCTTCTGGCGATGGCCATGGCCTGCAACCAGACAAAAGTGTTCAACTTCGTCCACACGCCGGGACAGTCCGAGACCTACATCGCCGGCGACAACAAGATCTATCACCAGTACACGCACGACGAGCCGACCGACGCCAAGCTCGGCTATCAGGTCAACACCTCGAAACTGGCTGGCCTCGTCATGCAGGCGCTGGGCGATTTCCTGGTGGCGATGAATTCGGTCAAGGAGGGCGACGGCACCCTGCTCGACAACATGGTGGTGATGGCGTTCTCGGATACGGGCTACGCCAAGATCCACTCGATCGAAAACATCCCGATGATCATCGCAGGCGGGGCCGGGGGACGGCACAAGGCGGGACAGCACATCGCCACCAAGGGCGATCCCGTCACGCGCGTCTCTCTCACCGCACAACAACTGGCCGGAGCGCCGGTGGGCGAGTTCGGCGGCGGGGCGATGAAGACGGCCCGTCCGATCACCGAAATCATGGCCTGAGGTTTCATCATGTCTGGCAGGCTCACGAAACTCGCTGCGGTCATTGCAACTGCGGGAATGTTCTCTCCCCTCGCCCACGCCCAGTGGACGAAATCCTATGTGATCGAGTGGATGGAGCAGGCCAGCTATTACGGCGCCAAGACGGGCATCATCGACAAGGGCACGGATTGTCCCAAAGGCTCGAACCCGGAGCCCAACTGGGTGAAGATGCTGGTCAACGCCGGCTATACCCAGGAACAGGCCGAATGGATCCGCAATCCGGCGAACCCGGAGCGCAGCGCCGTCAGCGGCAATCCGAAGATGGCCTTCCGCGGCAAGAACTTCGCCAGCGTCTACAAGGACCCGGAGACCTATCCCGATCCCGGCATCCTGCCAATGGAGGGCAAGCTCGCCGAGGGCATCAATCTGGATGGCGACGTGAAGACCGGCCTCACCAGCCTTACCGGCGAGAAGGGCATCGACAACGAATTCTATCGCGCGCTGGGCTGCTGGAAGACGTTCCGCGGGCCGCCGCGGCTGTCGAGCGGCGCGCAGACGGTGAACGATCCGATGCGCGAGGGCCAGTGGACGATGCTTCTGGTCATCCACGGCGCCGGCAAGGATCCGATGAACGACGACAATGTGCAGGTCGGTCTCTACACGAGCGGCGACGCCATGGTGAAGTCGGGGGACGGCAAGATCGTCACCGACTACACCTTCGGCATCAAGCCGGACGCGAAGTATGAGGGCGTCTTCCCGGCGAAGGTGAAGAATGGCCGCGTCACGTCCACTGCGCCTGTCGACATGATGATGCGCGATCCATCGCCCGGGGCGGTGCGCACCGGCCTCGAAGTGCTGCGCGGCCAGATCGATTTCAGCATGAAGCCGGACGGCTCGCTGAAGGGATATCTCGGCGGATACCGTCCGTGGGCGCCGGTCTATTTCGGCTGGTCGAGCTTCGGACAGGTGAACGAGGTGCTGACCTGGATCGATCTTCCTGCCGCCTGGTATGCGATGAAGCGCCACGCCGACTTCAGCCCGAGCGGGCCGGGCGGGGACAAGACGCACATCTCCTTCGCGCTGCGGATCGATGCGCTGCCGGCCTATGTCACGGTCCCGGATGGGAGTGCGCTGGTGAAAGAGGTCCGCTCCTACAAGTCGGAAGCTGCTGCGGTCGCATCCGCCGCCCCGGCGCCGAGGGCCGGACAAGCGCCCAGCCGCGCGAATTAGGAGGCCTGATCGACGGCCGGCGCGAGCTTCAGGTTGCGAAGATGCTTGCCGTGCGTTCGATGAACCAGAAGGCGGATATCCCGCCGATGACATAGACCGGCGCGCGCCAGGCCCAGGCGGGAGGCGGCGGGGCCAGCCTGCGCCAGGCCAGCATGAGCGCCAGCACCGCTGCGATGAACAGGAGCTGACCCGCCTCGACGCCGAGATTGAAGAAGAGGAGCGCCAGCGGGACCGCGTCTTCCGGTATCCCGATTTCGCGGAGCGCGCCGGCGAAGCCGAAGCCGTGCAGCAGTCCGAAGCCGAAGGCGGCGATCCACGGAAGCTGCGCCATCAGGCTGGCGCCCCCTGTGCGCGCACGGACGATCTCGATCGCCACCAGCATGATCGAAAGCGCGATCATCGCCTCGACCGGCGAAGATGGCAGCCGGATCAGGCCGAACGTGGTGCCGGCGAGCGTGAGCGAGTGAGCGACGGTGAAGGCGGTGACGGCGCCGATCAGCTTCTTCCGGTCGGCGACCAGCAGGATCAGGGCGAGCACGAACAGAAGATGGTCGAAGCCAAACAGGATGTGCTCGACGCCGAGACTGAAATAGGTTGCCGCAACCTCGGTCCATGGCTGGCGGCCCGGGATGATTGTTTCGGGCTTGTCGGGCGTGAGGCGCAGGGTCTTGGGCGGGCCGTCGATCGGCTCGAAGCGGACGATTGTGTCGGTAAGCGTCTGGCCGAGATTCTCGATTGCCAGCGTCTTGTCGACCAGGCCTCCGTCACAACGCGTGCGCCAGCGCTGGATGGCGGCGCCGTCGACAAGGGAACCACGAGGCTCGCCGGTGTTTGTGCACGTCTCCGGCAGGATGACGTTGAGCGCGAGGCGCATATCGCCCTGGGCGGGCGTCTTCCAGAGGATGTCGTAGACCTGCGGTTCGAGTTCGCGGATCTGCAGGAAGGCCGGGCGGATTTCATGGGCCGAGGCTGCCGGAGCAAGGCAGGCGCAAGCAGCGAGGCAGAGCAGCAGAAACTGCACAAGGCGCTTCATTCCCCGACCTCCGGAACACGCCGCGTCTTGGGCGTGGCGTCGGGTGTGGCGGGCAGGTCGCCATAGGGTTTCGGCCAGTCTATGCGCACATGATAGCGCTTGCGCATGCGTTCCTGGAATTCGTCGCGCGCCTGATCGCGGCGGCTTTCGATGAGGTCGGAGCGCACCTTGTCGCGTACATCCTCGAGCACCGCCTCCCGGCCGGCCTCCGTCTGCATCACCAGGACGAGGTGTTCGCCGAAGGGAGAGGCGACGGGGCCGAACCATGTCTTGCCGGGGTTCGCGAACACGGATGCGGCGAAGTCTTCGCCGAACTGGCCGGCGACGCCCTCTTCCGTCGTCAGGGGCATGGCAGAGGGAAGCATGGAGGGATCGCCGAGCTTCGATGGATCGGCGCCTGATTTCAGTCTTGCCAGCAGCGCCTCGGCGTCGCTGCGGATGGTCTCCCCGCGCCTGTCGGCGGCTAGCAGCACCTGGCGGATGGCGCGGCGCTCCGGCAGACGATAGTCGGCGGCGTGGCCGGCAAGCCAGGCGGCGAGATCGGCCTCGCCCGGCTCCTCGCTGGCGTTTGCATCCTCGATCAGGAATTCCAGCTTCTGGCGCATCCGGCGGCGCACGATGGTGTCGTCGGCATCGAGGCCCATGGCGACGGCCTCGCGATAGCTGATCTCCTCGGTCACGAAATCATCGACCAGGCTAGTGAGCTCTTCGCGGCTGGGCAGCCGGCCGGCGAGCAGGCGGTAGCTCTCGGCCAGCTGGGCGACCTGGCCCTCCGAGATCGTGATTGCATCGCCCGGCGCATTGCCCTTCGGCCCGCTGATCAGGCCGGCGGCCGTGAAAAGCACGGCGCCGATCGCGAGGAAATGCACGAGCGGTTCGCGGAGCGCCCGGGCGATGGCTGCGCGAACGTTCATGGGGTTGCGTCAGCTCGCCTTGGTCGGGATGAACCAGATCGGCGAGGTGTAGGCGCGCTCCTGCAACGTTTTCGGCAGGTGCGGGCTGGGCTCGACGCCGGAGCGGATCGCGTCCCAGGTCGACCAGCGGCAGGTCGGGTTCTCGATCACGCGGGCATAGTAGAATGCGTTCTGCTTGGGATCGAATTCCGGATCGTTCCATGCCGTGGCAAGTTCGGCGTCGCCCTTGTCCTGCGGGATGGCGCAGGTCTTGGTGTCGATGGTTGCGCCATTGTCGGGGCAGCGCTGGGATTTGGGATCGGCCTTGCCGCCGTCCGAACAGGCGACGTCGAACACTTTTTCCTGCGCCTTGCCCTTGGCGTCCAACCAGCCCTTGACGATCTGGACGCGCTGCAGCGGCGCAGAGCGCGTATCGCGCATCGCGGCCACCAGGAAATCCGGCGCGCCATCCGCCTTGCCGACGAGATCGCCGCCCATCGGCACGCCGCCGGCGTAGGCGGCCTTGACGCCGGCATCGCTCGCGATCTCGGCGCCTTTCAGCCCGTAGCCCGCGAAGAACCGCACGCGGATGCGCGGGCCTGTGGTGGCGAATGTCTCCTTGCGGCGCAGCGCGCCATAGATGGCCTCGCGGGTATTTTCTTCCGCCCAGACGCCGGTGAGGCCGGAGGCGCCCCAGGTCGAGAAACGCGCAATGCCGTCCGGCACCTTATACTTGTCCCACGTCTGCCCCTTGGGCGGCGCCGAGCCGCGCAGTTCGGGATACGCATCGCGGATGCCGACCTTCGAGAAATAGTTGTCTTCCTCGTACGTCCCGGCGGCGTTGTGGCTGTCGCTGCCGCCGACCATGCCGTACTTGTACGGGTTGACGCCGACCTTGCCTTCGAGTTCGAGGCCGTCCTTCAGCGCCTTGCGTACGTAGCCGCCGTCGAACTTGGTCACCTTCTTCGCCTGGCCGATATACCATTCCATGATCTCGAAGCCCGCGAACTCGTCGTTCGGCGAGAGCAGCGGATGGGTTTCGGACGTGCCTTTCACCTGCGTGACTTCCGTCAGCGGCTCGTTGCGCGCACGCAGTTCGGCCCAGGCCTTGTCGACCGGTTTTCCGTTCCACATCGTGCGCTCGTACATCGAGCCGTCCGAGCCTTTCCAGCACATTGGGATCCTAAGCTTAGAATTCCACGTGGACAAGTTGTCGCG
>JADMIO011411857.1_pt1 | contig 71999 bp, 55 predicted proteins | sample 8958161 | NCBI WGS metagenome assembly JADMIO01 (sample SAMN16585339, study PRJNA669376) | soil metagenome | isolation source: Crop rotation soil | place: USA: Cullars Rotation, Alabama | collected 2011 | reverse complement strand
GCGTTCTGTGGCAATAAAAAAGATTCTTGAAAAATTTTGCCACAGAATACACAGATTAGCACAGATTTTTGAAGGCAGTGCTTCCTGTTTCTGTGTTCTTCTGTGCGTTCTGTGGCAATAAAAAACTTTCGAAATAACCGATTGCGAGTTCTTCAGATCTTTTGCATGGCGGCCTGAGCCTCTTGTCTTTGTTTAGCTATTCTTTTGCCTCTAAAGAATAAATACATGTTCAGGAACAGCATAATGCCGAGGTAAATGCTGAACCCTCCTATTTTAGTACTAAGTACTTCGATCGTATCCTGAACACCTGTGAGGTAATCATAGATCTGCAGGATAAACAATGCAAAGCCAAGGTTCAGCAAATAAAAACCGATCTTAAAAAGTGAATTGGTGGCCCGGGCAATTTCTTCGCGGCCAAAGAAAATATCACGCATAAATACAAGGCCGTTCCTGAAAAGCGTGTTGGCCACAAACCAGGTGAGCAACAAAACGATAGGCAGGTAAATAAAATAGGCGGCAATGATATAAGAGTTGTTCATGATTGAAAAGATTTATTGGTTAATGAATAATGATTTCTTTTTCGAAAAATAATAGATCAGCAACATGTTCATATAATGCGTAAGCGCGAGGATAAAAATGAGAACACCCATATTACGCGTGATCATCGAAATAAGCGATTGCATATTTGCAATACGCTCCCAGTACCTGATCGTAAAAAATGCATAGCCGATATTGAACAGGTAATAGGCAACCAGTAACACATGGTTCACATGATCTGTCAGCACCGCATTGTTTCCGAAAAGTGCGAGAATAAATATCCTGCCATTCCTGTAAAATAATTTACCTACATAAACAATGATAAAGATCATCAGGGTGAGGTAGATCATATATGCGGGAACATTGTAGTTCATATTATGCAAACACTTTGAGCATTTTCAAAAGCATTTCTCCCTGTGGCGAAAGAAAAAGTTTGTCTGCCAGCTTGCTGATCTGCTGCGTAAATGCATTGAGGTCTTTTATCTGCCTGGCAAACTCCTTCTCTTCGGCCGATTTACTGGCTTCGCTGTTTTCAGCAATATCGCGGAGCAGGTCCAGTACCGGGTTCAGTTCACGTTGCTTACGAACATTGCCGATCTTAAGCGACCATTTCCAGACATTCTTTTCCGCAATAAAATATTCCTTTCGGTCGCCGGCTATCGCTTTTTTATATACGATGCCCCAGTCCAGCAACTGCCGTATGCTCATATTCGCATTCCCGCGGGAAATGGTCAGCTCTTTCATGATATCATCCGTAGAAAGCGGTTCGGGCGAGATGAGCAACAGGGCCTGTACCTGCGCTATCGATTTGTTTACACCCCACTGACTGCCCAGGTTACCCCAGGTTTCTATAAACTTTTCTTTTGCTTCAGGATATTTCATACCACAAACATATGCTTTATTTATTGAATTTTCAATATTTACTGAAAATATATTTTATACAAAATACGCAGGATTGCCTGCAGAGCTATCCTGCCAATCGGTTAATCGCCTTTTTAAGCCGCCAAAGAAAAAATGCAACCGATTGCATTTTTCGATAAAAACCCTGATATTTAGGTAAATATTTGATCATGCGCCAGATTGCTGCCTGTTTTCTTACTGCTGTTTTATCCTTTATTGCTGCACACGCCCAAGTAAAACTTCCCCAGCTCATCAGCAGCGGAATGGTATTGCAGCGGGATACGGATCTCAGGATCTGGGGCTGGGCGGCTAAAGATGAAAAGGTAACAGTAGCTTTCAACGGTAAATCGTACCAGGCAACTACCGGTACGGATGGGAAATGGATGATCACGCTCCCAAAAATGAAAGCGGGCGGGCCCTACACGATGGATATTACCGCAAGCAACCAGGTTCACCTGGATAATATTTTACTGGGCGATGTATGGCTATGTTCCGGCCAATCGAATATGGTATTGAACATGGAACGTGTGAAAGAAAAATACCCCGAAGAAATTGCTGCTGCCAATTACCCTGAGATCAGGAACTTCTTCATCCCTACCCTCGCTGATGCAACCCGTGTGCGCGAAGACCTTCCGCCCGGTAAATGGCTGGAAGCAAATCCCGCCAATGTATTAAGCATGGGCGCCGCCACTTATTTTTTCGCGAAGCAGGTTTACCTGAAACACCATATTCCTATCGGTGTCATCAATTCAAGTGTGGGTGGCACACCTATAGAAGCATGGATCAGCGAAGAAGGACTGAAAGAATTTCCTGACCATCTCAAATCCGCCGCAAGATTCAAAGACACTGCTTTTATCAACGGCATAGCGCGAAGATCAGCCGCGCCTAATGTGAACCGCGGCCCGCGGGTAGAAACAGATAAAGGTTTAACCGGCACGCGTAAATGGTTTGAAACAAATTATGTTCCTAAAGGCTGGCGCAATTATATCATCCCCGGTTTTTGGGCCGACCAGGGTATCAAAGGATTGAACGGTGTGGTATGGTTCCGCAAAGAGATCGATATACCTGCTTCACTCGCCGGTTTACCCGCCAAATTATTTATGGGAAGGATTGTAGACGCAGACCAGGTATATGTAAATGGTGTGCAGGTGGGCAATATCACCTATCAATATCCACCGCGGCGTTATGAACTAAAAGCGGGTATTTTACAGGCAGGAAAAAACCTGGTTGTTGTACGCGTAACCAATACCGCAGGTAAAGGCGGTTTTGTTCCCGACAAACCGTATTACCTTATTGCCGGCGATCAGAAATTTGACCTGAAAGGTGAATGGCAATACAAAGTAGGCGATGTATTTGTACCGTTACGTGGTGGCGGAGGCGGTGGCGGTCCTGTTTCTCAACAAAATATCCCTACAGCCTTATACAATGCGATGATCGCGCCCTTTATCAACTACCCGGTAAAGGGAATACTATGGTACCAGGGCGAAGCAAACAGCGGCAGGCCGGAAGAATATGCAAAACTGTTACCGGCGCTTGCCTATGACTGGCGCAATAAATTCAATGACCAAAATCTTCCTTTCATTTTTGTACAGCTTCCGGGTTTTATGGAGATGCAGTATGTTCCTTCCGAGAGCCAATGGGCCACGCTGCGCGAGAGCCAGTTTCAATCGCTCTCTGTTCCCAACAGCGGTATGGCCGTTGCGATAGATCTTGGCGAATGGAACGATATCCATCCGCTGAATAAAAAAGCAGTTGGTGAAAGACTTGCGCTGGCCGCAAGAAAACTTGCGTACAAAGAGAACGACCTGGTATCATCAGGCCCGCTATATCAATCGTCAAAAACAGAAGGCAATAAGATCAGGATCAGTTTTACCAATACAGGAAGCGGGTTGATGATAAAGACCGACAACGATGATGAACTTGTTTATTTCGCCGTTGCAGGTGCGGATAAGAAATTTGTTTGGGCAAAAGCAATTATCGAAAACAATACTGTAGTAGTATGGAACGATGATATTGCGCAACCGATGTATGTACGGTATGCATGGGCTGATAATCCTGATGGCGCGAACTTATACAACAGGGAGGGCTTACCCGCTTCTCCATTCAGAACAGATAAATAAACAGACTAAACCACCCTTATGAAATATACACTACTCGTTGCGCTTGTATTGATCACGGCAAACAGCAACGCACAAAACGCAGGCTCAAAAAACGCGCCGCCATTGACTTTAACGGCAATAGAAGACCGGCAGAAAATGATGGATCAACTGGGTTTGAAAAAAATGCGGCCGGGCCCGAGTGGCAACGAAGCCGACGCAAACCATGCGAACTATGATGTATCGGTAGCAAACCCTTATCCCAAACTTCCGGATGTTCTTACTACCAAAGATGGTAAGCTGGTAAGTTCGGCAGACATGTGGTGGAAGCAGCGCAGGCCCGAGATCAAAGAAGATATGGAAAGGGAAATATATGGCCGTCTTCCTAAAAAAATTCCATCGGTAACGTGGACCGTTAAAATCACAGACAGGGAATTTGTTGCGCGTACGCCTGTTATCGCGAAACAACTGGTAGGGCATGTAGACAACAGTGACTATCCATTGATCGATGTGAATATTAATATGATGGTGGTAGTACCTGCGAACGCAAAAGGCCCTGTTCCGGTGTTGATGATGTTCGGCGGCCCCTCCTTCCCCGCGCCGGCACAGCCATCGCCTGATCATATGAACAAGATCAATGCAGCATTTAAAGAAATGATGATCCAGGCCGATACTTCTTTGAGAAGGATTTTTGACCTGTATCCTGCTTACAACCCGATCACGCGTTTGGCAGGCCCTTCGTTTTTTGCGCCGGCATTACCACCCGGGCAGGACCCTCCTTCGACAGAGCAACTGATCGCTGCAGGATGGGGTTATGCAACTATCGACCCGGGTAGTATACAGGCTGATAATGGTGCAGGTTTAACCCGCGGTATTATCGGGTTAGTGAATAAAGGGCAACCGCGCAAACCCGATGACTGGGGTTCGTTGCGCGCATGGGCCTGGGGCGCAGCGCGTGGCCTTGATTATCTTGAAACGGACCCGATGATCGATGCCAAACATGTAGGCATTGAAGGCGTTTCGCGTTATGGAAAAGCTGCATTGGTTACCTTGGCATTTGAAGAACGTTTTGCGATGGCGCTTGTTGGGTCATCAGGCAAAGGCGGTACTACTTTACACCGCCGTAATTGGGGTGAAGCAGTAGAGAGTCTTACAGGAAGCGGCGAATACCACTGGATGGCAGGGAATTACCTGAAGTATGGCGCATCAGAAGCTGCAGATGGTGCAAAGACCGCTTTTGATATGCCGGTTGATTCGCATGAACTGATCGCTATGTGCGCGCCCCGTTTAACATTTATCAGTTACGGTATTCCTGAAAAAGGCGATGCGAAATGGCTGGATCACCAGGGAAGTTATATGGCTGCCGTTGCAGCAGGCCCTGTGTTCAAATTACTGGGCGTGAAAGACCTTGGGGTATCTGCCGACTATACAACCGAAAAAATGCCCGCAGTAAATGTTGATATACTCGATGGTGAACTCGCCTGGCGGCAACACGACGGCGGCCACACCGATGCCCCCAATATGAAACATTTTATTAAATGGGCGAATAGGTTTATTCAGAAAAAGTAAAGCATTTAGTTAGTCTGGAGTTAGAAGTCTGGAGACTGGAGTTGAGACAACCCAGACTCCAGACTCCAGTCTCCAGACTTTCTTACTTCCACACATAATACAGCACACCATTTTTATCGTCGGTAACAAAAAAAGAATTCGCATCATTCATCATCACATCGCAGGGTCTTCCATAGCGGTCTTTCTCTTCTTTGCCTGTAAGAAAATTGCTTACGATCTCAACATATTTATCCTTACCGGTGATCATCACAACTGCGTTGCCCCTTTTTCTCCATACACTTGTTGAGCCATGCAATGCCACAAGAAAATGATCTTTTAATTGAGGGTCATTGAAACCGGCCAGCCTGTCAAAACCCAATGGTGCAGAATGCGCAGCGAAACCTGTATAGGCAAGTGGTGGCGCATTGGTGATCGCCAGCTTCGCTTTTTTAGCTGAATCCAGCATGGCGTTGTCTGAATATATCCTTTGCCTGAATTGAAAATACCATGGCCATCCATAATTTTTTCCGTTGTCGATGGCCATAAAAAGGTCTTCCGGTTTATCGGGGCCCAATAGATCACGGCCCATAGAAGTTGCCCAAAGTGTATTGCCGATCCATTTAATACCCACAGAATTTCTTAAACCCGATGCAAAGATCCTTTGATTCTTACCATCGGGATCCATTTCAAGAATGGTGGCCCTGATCGATTCTTTTTCAATACATGCATTACAACTGCTGCCTACGCTTACGTATATCTTGCCGCCGTTTTGTGTAATACTTCGCGTAAGATGCCATCCGCCATATTTATAGCTCAACCCATAATCAGGAAAACACGCGATGACCTGTGGTTCTCCCTTTACTACCCTATCGCCGATATGGTATTCATATCTTGACAATTTACCCGTTTCGGCTATGTATATAAAATGTTTTCCTTTCTCTGAATAAAACAATACCTGGTTGGGATTGTGCAGGCCATCTGCAAAAACAGTGATGGTACTGAATGACCTGGTTACTGCATCCCAGTTTTCAAAGAGATATACTTTCCCTTTGTTTTTATTATCATCCTTGCTGTACATATCGGTGGCGAATAACCTGCCATCGGGGCTTTTGGCCAGGAAGCGCAGGCGGCGCATATCCTGGGCTGCTACAGAGATATGGTAACCCCTGGGAATTTTGAGGTCGAATTCGAGACCGTTATTCAAAACGATATGGTGCGGCTCAAGTTTTACCTGCGCCCGCAGATTTTCAAAAAACGATAAAAATATCAGAAGAAGGTACACCGGCTTTCGTAACATGGAATAGAATAAGCGATACAAATTACCAACTATAAAGTCATACAGTGTGTGTTCCGCAGTTAATTTTCTTGGAGCAGCATAGCTTATCTTGCGTGCGTTATTTATTGTGTATGGATTTCTTACAGGTAACAGGTATCAGCAAACAGCAAGGCGATGTGGCGGTGGTAGCCGGTATTTATTTTATCCAGCAACGCTTTCAAAAACTAGCGATCGCAGGCGAAACGGGTTCGGGCAAAAGTACGTTGCTAAAGATCATTGCCGGTTTGGAACAACCCGATTCGGGCGAAGTAGTGTTCGAAGGAAAAAAAGTGATCGGGCCAATGGAAACATTGATCCCCGGTCATCCAGGTATTGCATATCTCTCGCAGCATTTTGAACTGCGTAATAATTACCGTGTAGAAGAATTGCTTGAATACGCCAATCAACTCAGCGAAGCGGAAGCGCAGGAACTTTTTGCTGTTTGCAGGATCAGCCATTTATTAAAAAGAAAAGTTGACCAGGTATCCGGTGGTGAAAAACAAAGGATCGCGTTGGCAAGATTACTCGTGGGCTCACCAAAACTGCTTTTGCTGGATGAACCTTTTTCAAACCTGGACCCCGGTCATAAACGCATACTTAAATCCGTACTGACCGATATCGGTGAACGCTTACAGATCACCTGTATACTTACTTCTCATGATCCGATGGACACCATTTCATGGGCCGATGAAATACGGGTAATGCAAAACGGGCGGATCGTACAGACAGGTTCGCCAAAGGAAATTTATCACAACCCTTCGAGTGAATATATTGCGGGACTCTTCGGAACCTATAATCTTTTCAACGCCGCCGAAGCATCTCTTTTTACCGGGATGCAGAAAAAAAATACGGACAGCGGTTATTTTTTTATCCGGCCTGAGCAGGTTATGATCAGCCTATTACCACACGAAAACAGTGTCAAAGGAAAGGTGGAAGACATAAGTTTTTGGGGAAGTTTTTACGAGATAAATGTTTCAGTTGCGGGCAGGAGGCTGATCGCAAAAGCAACTGATAACGGCTTTAACCCGGGGGATGCTATATATATTTCCTTAAAAAATTAACTGGAACAATATGACAATAATCATATAGCAATGAATACCAATCATTTAAACATATTTTGCAATATGATTTATCATTCTTGTAGTTTTTTAACGACACGGTATATATCCTTTTTGTAGCTTTGACAAAGTTTACCGAACAACTTCGGCATATACCTCCTTTATGAAAAAAATGGTCTTCTTTTTTTTGATGGCAGTAACCGGGTTACATGTGCATGCACAGACGGAAGGAAAGACCGGTGGCAATACCATAAAAGCAGCGTTGCCTGTTTCCAAAAAAGTAGAAGTAGCAAAGGAAGGAATTACCGTTTCTTTTGAAACCAATCTTGTTCCCGGCGACCTTACCCTTACCAAAGGTTATCAAAAAGGCGATGGCCAGGCTTTTGAAACGATTTACACACTTATCAAATTGAAGGACGTTTCGTTTAATAACCGTAAGGCCGTTAAGATCAGTTTATCCAGGAAATCATTTGATTCTGTTTTTACGTATGTATCGGCAGAAGCAAGCGGCCGACGCGCGATACTCGACAAGTATATTACCGACCAAAAGATTTCGTTGAACGATGAACAGGGATGGATCGCATTGGTGAAATATTATAACAGTCTATAATTTTTTTTACCTGCCCCTGTCTCCCGGTATTATATCAGAATAATTTCTGTAAATTGTATTCCCGTCTGATCAGACCTATTATATGAATCATAAAATATGGCGATATAACAAAGTCTTATTGATTCATGCCTGCCTACTCTTTTCTTTGCACAGTTTTGCCCAATGCCCTCCTAATATTGGTTTTGAGACCGGGACTTTCGAACATTGGGAATGTAGCGTTGGATCTATCAGCGGCAGTGATGGCACCATACAATTAGATCCACCATCAGGGCCGGTTACCGGAAGACATACCATCAATCAAAACCTGCCTACAGCGCCGCGGGATTTTTATGGCGGCTTTCCTACAACCTGCCCCAACGGCAGTGGTTATTCGATACAGCTGGGAAATAAACTGACCGGCAGACAGGCCGAGCGTGTGAGTTACACTTTTACGATACCTGCCGACGATGATAACTACAGCATCATTTACAATTATGCCGTTGTGTTCCAGAACCCCGAACATTTAGCATGGGAGCAACCACAGTTTACAGCCAATGTTTTTGACGTAAGCAGCGGTGGCTATATTGGCTGCAGCTCGTTTACCTATACGGCTTCCTCCAATCTACCCGGGTTTTCAATGTCGAGCAACGGTGATAAAGTGTTCTTTAAACCATGGACGCCGGTAACCATCAAATTATCCGGTTACGCCGGCAGAACCATCAGGCTCGAATTCACTACGAATGACTGCACAAAAGGCGGGCATTTTGGTTATGCATATGTTGATGTGAACCAGAATTGCTCCTCGCCTATTTCGGGTAATACACATTGCTTTAATGATAGTGCGCAGATACTTACGGGTCCGTATGGCTTTGCGGGGTATCGCTGGTTCAACGGCAATGATCTCAGAAGCGTACTCGATACCAGTCAGACTTTGAATATCAAACCGCTTCCTGCAGAAGGCACTGTATTTGCCGTGGAAATAACACCTTACCCGGGCCAGGGTTGTACTGATACGGTGTATACCAAGATTGTTTATTCGAGTGAGGTCATCGAGCTGAAGACACCGAGCACAGAGATCGTTTCGTGTATTTCGAGCCCGATCAACCTTACCTCCTCTTTTATAACGGCAGGTAGTTCGCCGGGGCTTGACCTCACTTATTACAGTGAGCCATCGATGACGAATTATGTTGCGGCGCCAAGTTCCATCACTGTGGGTGGTGTTTATTATATCAAGGCTGTGAATGCGATCGGTTGTACCGTGATGAAACCGGTTACCCTGCGTGTAGCAACTTTTCCCAATTTTACCGTAGGCCCGCCACCGCCTGTTCGACGGCCGAATGTGCTTGATCTCGCCACCGGTATTTCAGGCAATAAAACAGGCGTTGTATTCACCTATTGGAAAGACTCACTGGCAACCAAATCCATCAGCAACCCGAAAGCCATAGACAGAACGGGCAGGTATTTTGTGAAAGCAACCATTGAAGGCGGCTGTTTTAAAATATTTGGTATGGATGTGCTGATCGATGAAGCCCTGATAGAACCCCCCAATGCATTTACGCCCAACGGCGATGGCGTACATGATGAATGGGAAATACCTTTGCTGGCAAGCCTTTACCTCGATTGCACCGTGGATATCTATAACCGTTTAGGGCAACAGGTATTTCATTCGGTAGGTTATGCAAAACCATGGAATGGAAAATACAAAGGCCAGGACCAACCCGTTGCCACTTATTATTACATTATCAAGGCAAGATCCGATCTTGCGCCCGTGAGTGGAAGTGTTACGATCGTAAGATAACATGAACACTTAGCGCTGTTTCTGTACATTCGTGTGCAGAAAAATCCTGTTTAAAACCTTATACATGGATGTAAAGATCGAAGCGAGCTGGAAAGACATGCTGCAGCATGAATTTACCAAACCCTATTTTCTACAGGTAGCCACGCACCTGAAAACAGAAAGAGCTACGGGGGCAACTGTATATCCACCCGGTCAACTGATCTTTAATGCATTTAACACAACACCCTTTGATGAAGTAAAAGTTGTGATCCTTGGCCAGGATCCTTACCATGGCGCAGGCCAGGCGCATGGGTTAAGTTTTTCTGTTCCGGATGGTATTAATCCCCCTCCTTCGCTGGTAAATATTTATAAAGAATTACATAAAGATATTGGCCTGCCCATCCCTAAAACAGGCAATCTTACCAAATGGGCAAAGCAAGGTGTGTTCCTGCTGAATGCCATTCTAACGGTACGCGCCAATGAACCGGCCAGCCACGCAAAAATCGGTTGGATGGATTTTACAGATGCGGTTATCAAAAAAATATCTGCCGAAAAAGAAGGCGTCGTGTTTTTATTATGGGGCAAATTTGCACAGGAGAAACAGGTGCTGATAGATGAAACAAAACATTCTGTGCTGAAAGCGGCTCACCCCTCACCATTCAGTGCCGATAAGGGTTTTTTCGGATGCAAACATTTCTCCCGTACAAATAAGTTACTGATGGAGCGGGGAATGGACCCGATCGACTGGACGGTAGAATAATTATTTTGAGTGCTAAATGTTGAGATGGGATCATTCAACATTTAGCATTCAACATTTAAAACAAGATTTTCAATGACGCAGAAGCCGCAAAATAAAAGAACTCCTTTTTATAGCAACATTCTAAAGAACGTGTTCGCCCGTATCTGGGCCTTGTGGGCATTGGTTCTGTTCGCGGCTACTTTGCTCGTTGCGATCATTTTTTATTCGGCCTGTTTTTTTTTAGAGGACCCCGCCAAAGCAAAATGGCACAGGCAGGTATCGAGGATCTGGATGTTTGTTTATCTCACATTGATCGGCTGCCCGCTGATCGTAAAGGGAAAGAAGAATTTTAAGGCCGGCACCAATTATATCGTAGTGTGTAACCACAACAGCCTGATGGATGTGCCTGTAAGCACGCCTTTTATGCCACGCGCCAATAAAACGATCGCGAAAAAAAGTTTTAGCAAAGTGCCGGTATTTGGATGGGTGTATACATTCGGAAGTGTGTTGGTAGACCGAAACAGCGATGCAAGCAGGAGAAAAAGCATCGAAGAAATGAAACGCATGCTTTCCATCGGGCTTGATATGGTTATCTACCCCGAAGGCACGCGTAACCGCACCCAGGACCCCCTGAAAAAATTTTATGACGGCGCTTTTCGCCTGGCAGTGGATACAGGCAAACCCATTCTCCCGGCAGTGTTATTCCATACCAAAAAAGTATTGCCTGCAAATAAATTCTTCTACCTTATTCCGCATAAACTCGAAATGCATTTTTTGCCTGCTGTAAGTTCTACTAATATTTCGGCTGAGGAATTGAAAGAAAAGGTTTTTAAGATTATGTGGGATCATTATTCGGCGAATGATAGTAAGTGATTTTTTTTCACGCAAAGGCGCAGAGGAGCAAAGGCGCAAAGAAACGGTCGCTTATTCGTTCTGTAAACGCGAAATATTTTTATCGAGAATCACATCGACTTTGCGTCTTTGCCCCTTGGCGCCTTTGCGTGAAAACCCTACTGGTAGTTCGAGAAGCTCCTGCTCCTGTTGATCTTCAGATCGCGAAGGATACCTGATTTGGGGCTGAACGTGATATTAAAGGAACGGTACAAACCGATCGGGTTTACATTGATGGATAATTGCCAGCAATGCATTTCCCTGGTAATAAATGTGCTCAGCTGCTGTAACGATGTATTGGTAATATCATAGGAACCCGTTGCGCCCACTTTCCATTTAGGTGTGAGACTGAAATCGCCGTTAAAACTCAGGCCGGAAAAAGTTTGCGTGATATACTTGCTATAATCCGGCGCCAGCACGCGTGTGAAATTAAATGAATAAGAAAGACTCAATGTCCATGGAATATTAAAGTCTGTGAACTCTGCAGGATTGGAGCGCGCAAACTGCAACTGTCTTTGCTGTTCTTCCGGCGTCATAAAGGGATCTACAGGAATGTCCCTTGTTTTATCATCTTTTCCATCTTTCGATTTACTGGTGAACGACGTGGACATGGCGATATTTCCACCGGTGATCCTTCCGAATTTCAAATGACCGGGGTCGAAATAAATTTTATTTACGCGGTAACCGGCTTTGTCAACATCATACGGATCAAGATAAGCCGATGCGCTGATGTTTACTTTCTCAAATAAAGTGCTTCGTGCATACAGGGAGAACGGCGCTAACTGGAAACTGTCGGCAAGAAAATTATAGGCAGATGAGAATCCAAACCCTTCAATCAGTTTTACTTTTTTTCCTTTGGTGCGTCCTTCAATGCTTGTATCGGCTTTGTCTTTCACCCGCATTTCGAGCAGGTTGTCGATACCAAAACTGATACCTCCAAAAGAACCTTCACCAAACGCCCCGACCACGCCGCCATCGTACTTAGAAAAACGCTGCGTGCGCCCGGTACTGTCTACAATGGTTGAATAGTAAGAACCGCTAACAAAATCAGGATGATAACTGATCGCAAACGTAGGCCTTACTTCATGACGTATCGCGATGATATTGCTTTTCGGAGAAAACTTATAGGTACCAAAGATCCGGGTGTTGATACCCATTCCAAAACTCATTTGTCTCGCAGTATAAATCCCTTTCCTCGTAGAGTCTTCTACTATTTTTGCCGTCGGGTTCCAGTGCCGTATGTGTTGCTGTCCGTACCAGCGCTCTTCATAACTTACACTAGGGGCCAATGTAAAAGGGCCGATCTGCGGCAGCGATATCGTGATCGGGATATTATGCTGCGCACCCCATTGTGTGGTATCCAGTAATTTTTTGAAACTAAAGGCCGAATCATAAAAAGATAGTTGATTCAGGAAGTTGCCGCTGTAACCGATCCCTATTTTTTCATACCATTTAGGCGTTCCTACCGCATCTTTTTTCTGGAACGGGTACAGGGTTGTTACATTAAAGTTCAGTGTTGGCAAATTCATATTCACCAAACGCGATACGCTGTTCTGCGTATGGTTCATATTCAGTGATAAATTGTATTTACCGCGCCAGTCTTTCGAATAATTAATAGAGGAACTCAGCTGGTTCTGAAAATTCTGGAACGGGTTGTTCAGCAACGACTGGTTGAAACGCGTGCTACCGAAATTCACGTTCGCTGAAAAATTGGTTCCGGGCCTCGCACGGTTATCGCGGCTATGGCTCCAGTTGATCATATATGATTTGGAAGTGCTGAACTCTTCTTTTGAAAAAGCGTTGCGGTTCAGTAACCGGGTACTCTGGAAAGTTACATTCAGGTTACCGGTGTATTTATACCGCATGATATATTTGGAATTAACGTTGAGCAGCCATCCGCCATAGGAATACAGGTTCGCCCTTGTGGTTGCATCTACATGTTCGCCAAATGTTTTATAATATCCCAACCCTTCAAGCCCCAGGCCAAAATCTTCACTTGATGTAAAAGAAGGCAGTAACACACCCGATTGCCTTGCCCTGTTTAACGGGAACAGCCCAAAAGGGAGAAACACCATAGGTATCGGTACAGACTCAATTTCCGGGTATACCCTTCCTGTTACACCGAGTTTATTGTTGATGATCTTCATCCTGCGCGTACGGAACGCAAAATGCGGCGTATCGAGGTTGCAGGTGGTAAAACGCGCGTTCTGTGCAAACGACTCGTCGGCATTGATCTTTTTAATGTATTTCGCATTTACAAAGATCTCGCCTTCCTGTAAAAAGGTATTCTTTGTGAGCGCCCGGCCGGTCCTTACATTAAACGCAATTGAGTCGCTGATCGTTTTTAATTCTCCCTGGGTGAACTGCGGTTTACTCGCGATACTGCCCGTACTGTCTGTTGCGCCGTAGGCAGAGATGATACCTGTTTCGTGGTTATAACGGATAATGGCCGCCTCAACATTCAGGTCTTTGTAGTCTGTTTTGGCTTTCCCAAATAACAGGAACTCATTGGTGGGAACGATCAGTACACCTGAATCTTCTGCGTGGTATTTAACGATGGCATCTACGGAGTCTGATGCGATCTGGACCGTATTTACTTTCGATACCAGCGAATCTTTGCCGTTAAGAGAGGTGTCCGAGTTGCCGGCTGTTTTGAGAAAACGGCGGGTACTATCGCCGGTTGTTTTCGCAGGAACCGTATCTTGTATGATGAATAAGGATAATAAAGGAGGGCGGTTATTACCCGCCGCGCGCATATAAAATGTTAATATAAGCAAACACACTGCTACAAAGATTCCAAAGGCTGATTTTGCGTTAATTTTGTAGAGTTTACTCATGTTCACAAAGGCAAAAATAAGGTCTTAGATGGGTAAAAGCTATTCCGGGTAAAATCCTTTAACGAAATGATATGATGAAACGAATATTCGCTGCTTTGTTTTTGTTAAGCTTTGGTTTGCTCTTGCCGTTCATTACTGTGAGCGGGCAGGATAAGCCGGTGCAAAAACAGGCATTGCGGAAGATCATCATCGATCCCGGGCATGGCGGTACTGATTTTGGCGCATCCGGTGTGTATTCACATGAAAAAGACATCGCCCTGGCAGTTTCGCTGAAACTCAACGAGATGCTAAAAACGGAGATCCCTGATGTAGAAACCTACATGACCCGCACTACCGATGTATTTGATCCTGTGACCCGCAAGGCCCAGATCGCCAACCGCGAAAAAGGCGACCTGTTCGTTTGTATTCACGTGAACGAAGGTGGCGGCCCCATCAGGCATAAAGAATTTATCGGTTATAAAACCGAAACCCGTTATAAAGGCAAGGGCAAAAAAAGAAAAGCCTATACGGTGAAAGTAAAAGATTACCGTACCTGGACAACCCCCAATCCCGCCAAAGGCACCGAAACATTTATCTATGGAGTGGATAAAAGCGACGAGGCGAAAGAAGCCTTAACGGAGAATGAGGATATGTACCTGGACAGCGTTTCAGCCAAAGAACTAAAGGATTTTAACCCCAATGACCCAGCCAAGGCAATGATCGTTAATATGAAACTTGCCGCCTATTTTCAGCGAAGCACCAACCTTGCGCTCACTATTGAAGAAGAGTTTGAAAAAGTGGGCCGTATCAGCCGCGAGGCCAAACAACGCCGCAAAGGCATCTGGGTATTGCAGGCCGTTGCCATGCCGGCTGTGTTGGTAGAAACCGGTTTTATCTCCAATCCCGAAGAAGAGGACTACCTGAATAGCGAGCAGGGACAAAAAGAGATCTGCGAAGTGCTGGTAAAAGCATTAAAACGTTACAAATTTTCGCTGGAGAAGCAGTTCTCGAATAGCGCCAGCGCAGGGAAATGATGATTGGAATGCTTTTTATGAGTAATTAGGTGTTGCTATCAGGCGGCATCATCTAATAGCCAACGCCTGATACCTTAAACAAGAATCCTTAGATTTGCGCTTATGAAGATATCGAACGAAACGAAGGTGGGTGCTTTAACCGCTATCGCCATCACGTTATTGATCCTTGGTTTTAATTTTCTGAAAGGAAAAACATTATTCAAGACCGGCAATTTTATCATCGCCAAATACACCGATACCAAGGGGCTCATGGTATCCAATCCTGTATTCATCAATGGCTTCCAGATCGGATCGGTAAGCGATATCGAGAATGCTGATAAGAACCTCAGCGAAATCCATGTAACCATAAAACTGAAAGACAATTATAATATCGCTACCAATTCGGTGGCAAGCATTAACAGTAACCCTCTTGGTTCGCCAAGTATTGATATCAAACAGGGAAATGCCACTACGTACCTCAAAACGGGTGATACAGTATTAACCGCCAACAACCCCGGTTTACTCGGCGATGTAATGAACAAACTGGCGCCCGTTGCCGACCAGGTTAAAATAACCATTCATACGCTTGACAGTGTGCTGAAGAACATCAATACTATTTTTGACCCTTCTGCAAAGAGTAATATGCAGCAGGCCATTGCTAATATCAACAGAACAACGGCGAGCCTGGCCATATCTTCCGCTTCCATTCAATCGATGCTGAATGCGCAATCGGGGGCCATTGCAAAATCGATGGATAATGTGGCAAGTTTTACAAAGAACCTTTCAGACAACAATGAGAAAGTGAGCAGGTTACTGACCAATGTGGAAAAGACCACCGACAATTTTTCAAAAGCAGATTTTGCGGGAAGTGTTGACCAGCTGAAAGCCACCATCGGTAAACTGAATGGTATACTTGACAAAGTAAATTCTACAGACGGCACGCTTGGTAAATTGATGAATGATAAAGCACTTTATAATAACCTTAGCAATACCATACGCAGCGCAAACATACTTTTGGATGATCTAAGAGTACATCCGAAACGCTATGTGAACATTTCCGTCTTTGGCAAAAAAAACACAGACGGCCCGTTGCTGGCGCCTTTACCGGTTGACTCTACCCAGAAATAAGCTGATGGTTCTAAAAAGTATTTCATATTTATTGCCTTTTCTTTTTATTGCACAGGTTGCAACGGCGCAGCGCCCTGCACAGGATACATCGAGGCAGGAAGGCAAAACACTCGAGATCAAAGGGGGTGATAGTATGGTAATGCGGAAAGTTGATTCTCTCCACTCCTTTACTTCGCTTAAGGGCCATGCATATGTGAAACAGGAGAAAACACATTTTTACGCAGACAGCATGGTGGTTAACGAAACCGATAATACACTCGAAGCTTTCGGCAATGTACATATCAATGATGCAGACAGCGTACACACGTATGCACAGTATGTAAAATATTTAGGCAAGGCGAAAAAAGCCTTTCTCAAACGAAAAGTACGGTTAACAGATGGCAAAGGGGAACTGACCAGCGATGAACTGGAATACGATGTAACACTTAAGATAGGCACTTACCTGAAAGGCGGGAAATTAGTTAATAAGAAAACAACCCTTATCAGCAGGGAAGGTTATTATTACGGCGATACAAAAGATGTGATCTTCAAACAGAAAGTAGTGCTGATCGACCCGGAATATAAAGTGGTGACTGATACGCTTCAATACAACACATCGACTGAGATTGCCACGTTTACCTCCCCTACTATTATTTACAGCGACAGCGGGCGAAGAACTGTGAAAACAAGACAGGGATATTTTGATATGAAGAATAAACGGGGCATACTGAACAAACGCTCCGTAATAGAAGACAGCACCTACACTTTTACCGCCGATGATATGGCGATAGATGATTCGACCAAACAGGATGAATTCAGGGGCAACGCAGTGTACAGGGGAAAAGATACAGCCAAAGGTTTCGACCTGATCGCGAACAATATTAAGACCAACCGGAAGAAAGATATTTTGCTGGCCACAGAGAAGCCGATCCTGATCGTTAAACAAAAGAAGGATTCTGTTTTTGTTTCTGCGGATACATTGTATTCGGCAAGGTTATCCGATCTTTTAAAAATACGCAAGGTTCCTGTGATCCGCAATTCTATTGCGGATACATCGTTGCCAAAACCAATGAACGATTCCCTGGCTGCAAAAGCGCTGCACGATACTGTGGCGCTCAAAAAAATACCACAGTCATTTTCCGACTCTGCCAATAAAAAAGACAGCAGCAGTAACAAATATTTCGAAGCCTATTTTCATGTGCGGATCTTTTCGGATTCACTGCAGGCAGTTTGCGATAGTCTATTTTATTCGCTGGAAGATTCTGTATTCAGGTTGTTCCGTAACCCGGTTATCTGGGCAAAACAAAATCAAATAACAGGTGACACGATCTACCTCTACACCAAAAATCAAAAACCCGAACGCTTATACGTTTTTGAAAATGCGATGGCTGTCGGCAAGGTAGACAGCACGAATTATTTCAACCAGTCGAAAGCCACTACTATCAATGCCTTATTTCATGAGGGGGATATTTATTTCATACGCCTCAAAGGAAATGCGGAAAGCGTATATTACATGCAGAATGAAAAGAACCAGTTCAGGGGCGTAAACAAAGGCAGTTCGGGCATGGTGGATATCTTATTTGATCAGAAGAGCAAACCTAAACGCGTAACCTGGAAAATGGCTTACGATGCCACCAATTACCCCATGCGCTCCACCAATCATGAAGAACTCAAGCTCCGCGGGTTCAGGTGGCTCGACAATTTACGGCCGAAGAGTAAGTTTGATATATTGGCGAATTAATTTGAGAATGTGGCAATTTGAAAATGCCGGATCGCTCAAAATTGTTTACCTGATCAGCAACAAAGTACCTGTCCGGTAGAACGAAACGCCATCCGGATCAATAAAGCTGATCACGTAAACAAATGCGCCGCTTGATTGCAGTTCTGCATTGTACCTGCCATCCCAGCCCTTTGTTCTGTCGTGTGTTTCAAACATTAATTTTCCCCAGCGGTTCCAGACCTGCATGGTATAATTGGTTGGCGCAACGCCTATCACGGGTTTGAATACATCATTCTTTCCGTCGTTGTTAGGTGTGAACGCATTGGGAATTTGTATGGGTATGCATTTCTGGAACACCACGTTAATAGAGGCAGACCCGGAACAGCCATTTTTATCTACCACCTGCGCGGTATAGGTTCCTGACTGTGTAATGTTTATCGAACTGCCGTTGCTTCCCGTACTCCAGTTAACGGTTGTATACCCGCTCAGGCTAAGTAACAAAGGTTTATCCAGGCAAAGCACTGTGTCTTTTGGCAGGAACCCCGATGGTAATGGGTTAACCGAAAGATTGATCGTAGTAATTGAATCGCAACCGGCAAGCGATTTTGATGTATCAGCATAGGTACCACTTTGCGTTTGCAGTTTACCTCCTGCAAAATAAGTATCGCCTTTGCAGATATTGATGTTATATGTTTTCCTGAGAACATCATCCACAGTAAGATTGGTAGTGGTGATAGAATCACAGCCTTTCGATGATTTTGCAGAATCAATGTATACCCCGCTCTGCGTTTGCAGTTTTCCCCCGGCAAAATAATTATTGCCCTTACAGATCGTTATATTTTTGGTGTTGCGTATAACTGGGTTCACAACCAGGTTTAGTGTACGGACACTGTCGCAGGTATTTGAACCGGGATATACGTCAATAAAAGTTCCGGAAGTTGTATGGCCCGCATAAATTTCCCCTTCGCAAATAACGGCAGAGATGGTTGTTTTGGTAACAGCCGCTGTTTTTACAGTTAAATTGATGACACGCACACTATCACATCCTGCCGCTGTTGTAACCGTATCGCGGTAAGTACCCGATGCATTATGTCCTGCGAAACTAAGCCCACTGCATATGGCAGTATCTAAAACACCACTGGGTAGCACGTAGTTGTAACTATGAAAATTATTCGTGTATATTTTCTCTGCCATGGGTGCGTTGGTTGATACCACTGGCACAACCGAGCCATTGTCATTTACCGACGCAAAAACATTTCCACCCCTGGCCTTTTTGATCTTCCACTGGTATGTTTTTGTTTTTGTCAGCACACTATCCGGTGTTGTAAAAACAGGGCCTAATAAAACACCATTGGTTGTTTGCGGGTCATCTTTATAAAAAGCAACCTGCAGGTTCTTTGGAATAATACCGCGTTTAAAAAGATTGTCGACTGTAAAATTTACCGACAGGCTATCGGCGCCGGAGCAGCTCACAGTATTGATCTTAACAGTAAAATCATTGTAAGCAGGTACTTTGATATCGATATAAGCTGTATCCGTACATTGGTAAGTGCTGCGTACAACGAGTTGTTTGGTTGTAGACGCGCTTGTATCGGCATAATAAAAAGGAAGACTGCAATTGGTACAGCTGAGGTTTCCCGGCGGGCTCCATATATAAGAAATAACCGGGTCTGGTGATGCCTGCGCGCGTAATTGCACCGTATCGCCCGGTTCCATTGAAACAGCTGCCGGTGTGATACTTGCTTTGAAACGGAAATTAAGATAAGATGAAATATTGTTTGTGTAATCTTTTTCTATCATCGTTATCGCGGGGTCAGGGAAAACAAGCGGTACACTGGTGGTAACATTATTGGCAACCGCGTAGATCTTATTCAATTTTTCATATTGAACATCCAACGTGTCTACATAGGTTCTGCCACAACAGGAACCCAGTAATTGATCGGGCAGGAAAAAAGTAGCACCGATCTTTTTCGCCCCCGCCGTTTTGGGATCATCGTCATAAAAAGTAATCGGCAGGCCAACCGGGATCGTATCGAAACCTAAATTGCATACATAAAAACTCACGCGCACTTTTGTATTTTGAAAACAGGTCGCGCTGTTTAACTGCATATATGCATCCGGTTTGGGGTCGGCCACGGTAAAATATAAAAGATCACTGCTGTCTGCACAACCGCCACCTGTAGCGATCAACCGCAACCTGAAATAACCAAAAGTGGGGAACCGGTAATTGAGGTCATTGGGGCCGCCAGGCCCAACGGCATTGGTGCTGATGGTTTGCCTTGCATTGGTATTATTATTGGTAAGCGCCCATTCGTAACTGATAGGTGTACTGCCCAGCGTACTCATTGAATTATTCGTAAAGAGGATCGTATCGTTATAGATATTGGTTTCAGAAGCGATATAACCTTTATTGTTTGAGAAGCGTGCGGTGAGACCGCAGTTCACCAATATATAATCGGTGAAAGATGACATACACCCGTTCTTATACGCTTTTAGCGTAACGGTATGTTTATTAAAAACAGGAAATGGCGAAGTAGTAAATGAACGTGCCGGGAGAGTGGTTGCTGTTGAAACCAATGGGCCATCCACATACCATTCATAAGAAGTGGCGTTAACAGACGTGTTGGTGAAACTGATGGTCTCTCCTATTTTAGGATCGGCAATATCGCGTGTGAATTCCGCCAGCACATTTTCGGTACATGGTTTTGTAATGGCGTTGCCGACCAACCCGGGCCTTTGTGTGGCGATCGCTGCATGCATTCTTTCTGCCTGCCCCTGTGTAAACTGGTTAATACAAAGCGGGTTATTGTAATCCATAAAATTACTCACCATATCCGTTGTATCCCTTGGAAAGAACCCATTGGAGTGGGCAGACAATGTATCTGTTCTGCACGAGTTGTCAGGCTTGGTACAATCTACGACCGGTGTATCGTAGGAATCGGGTGGTGTATCGCAAACCCTGTCGCCATCGGTGAGACAATTGTTGTTGTTGCATCCGCCATCGAATGTATGATACAACCCAAGATAGTGTCCCATTTCGTGCGCCATCACGATCCCAAAACCCGGGATAACAAGCCCATCGTATTGCGACGTGAAAGTGCTGCTTACCGGCATGGTGGCATATCCGCCAACCTGTCTCCTGTTCCATACGCCACAGCTGAAACCTGCCCCGAGTTCACCGATTATATTATTGACGAGCCATACATTAATGTATTTCAAAGGATCCCAACCTATCAAATTCTTCATGCGGAGATCATCGGTATTCATGCTCATATTGAAGCCGAAATGCGATTGTGTACGTGTAATACCGGTTGTGATACCTCCGTTTGGATCGCGCTGAGCGAGTACAAACTGTAGTTTTGTATCTACGCCTCCACTCGCAGCATAGGGGCCGCTTTTACTAAACGCATCATTAAGATCCTTTATCCCAGCAGCGATCTGTGCATCTGTAATAGCGCCGGGCGCATCGCTGATCACATGAACCACCACCGGCAGCACAACAGTTGTGGCAGGCAAGGTTCCAAACAACCTTACACGGTTAGGCGTTGTGATAAAACGGTAGATATCGTCATTCATTTTTTTCTCGCGGGCAACAAACATGGGATCGGCCCGTAATTGTTTCAGCATATTGTCGACACCACAGCCGCTTTTGGAATTGCCGGACAACGTAAGAATAGAGTCTGTAAAGGGAAAGGAATTTTTTTGCTGCGCGATGGATCTATGGGGAAGACAGTATAGTATGGCGCATACTATGATCACCAGTGTTGTTTTGCCTTTTCGCATACATGCAGTTAGTTACACTCCGGGTCAACGGATAAGGATATGATCCTAAGGTATCATAAAATGCAGCATGGGCAAACTTTTAGCAGGGAAAACTTACTTTTTTATAAGTCTTCCTTTCAGTTTGTGTTTATGGGGATGAGCCGCCAGGGATCTTTTCTGAAAATCGTGTGTGATCACACTGATATTGCCATCCACTTCCAGCATGGCAAGGTCTACATCTTTTATATCGGGTGTACCATGCTCCCGCACTGTGGCCGCCAGTTCAAATGGTGTGATCTCGGCCTTGCGGCAGTTCTCTTCATTCACCTCGCCTTTGTAGATCAACAGGATGGCTTTACCCTGCACCAGGCTGCTCAGTTCCTGGTTGCGGTAGAATAATTTTTTTAATGTATAATTAGCCGCGAACAATGAAGCTGCAGCGATCAGGCCGCCCTGTAATGTTGTATCGGGCCCAACCATTGCATTCTGCACGGCATTACTGATCAGCAGGATAAATACGAGGTCGATCACCGATAATTGCGCGAGCTCTTTTTTACCAAATACGCGGATGGCAATGATCATGAAAAAATAAACGGCCAGCGCCCGGAGAATAATATTGAGATAAGGGTCGTGGATAAAAGAGAGTTTGATTTGCAGGATGACCATGGGTATGATTTATCATACGCAATCTATTGAATGTTGAATAATGAACAAGGAATTTTGAATGTTGAAGTGGGGGCCGCCGTTGTTGGTTGCCTGACCAGCAATGCAGGAACTCAGACGTTGTTGTTCGGGCGACCAACAACGGCGGGGGTCCTGAATATCGGATAATAAACAAGGAATTTTGAATAACGAAGTAAGCCTCACTTCAACATTCAAAATTCCCTGTTCTATATTCAATATTCTACCTGAGCTTGATCAACTGAACCACTTTCCTTAATCCGCCCTGCACCATTTCTGCATAGTAGGTTCCGCCGGCATAGCCGTGGCCCACCTGTATGCTGCTGTTCGGGCCGATAGCGGAACGTGCATCTACTACCCTTCCCCTGCTGTCGATCACGCGGAGGTTAACAGGTGTGGCGTATCTGCTTTCTATTTTCAGTGTGAAATAGGTAGTGCTTGGATTTGGTAACACCGTTACTTTCAGCTCTTCTTCACTTACGGTATTTTCCTTTGTGGCGGCAGACAATTGAGTGACCACCGTATTCAGCACAGGTACAGGCGCTGCATTACAATCAAAGCTGTTCCAGATCACATTTTTGCCATTGCCTTCCACTTCTTCTGCAATAAAGAGGCCGGTCATATTTACATAATTGCTGCCCTGGCCGTAATATCTTTCATCATCGTTATCATTGTCGCAATCGCCAAAACCATTGCCATAGTTACCGTAACTGTAACCGCCCGTTACTTTCAGTTTTCCATTGGGCACATAGATATTGGCGGTTACTTTTGTATCGCCGCCATTGACAGTAAATTTCTCTTCATCAGATTTTTTATCACCCATGTAGAAAGTTACTTTATAGTTATCAGGGTTAACATACACCTGACTGCCGATACTCACGCTTGTGCTCACGAGTATTTTTGTATCCGGTGCAAAACGCAGGTAACTGTAGCCATAACGTGGGCCTTTTACAACCTGCAGTTTATCGATATTGATAGTGGTTGCTGTAAAAATTACTTGCGCGCCCTGTTCAACACGTATGGTTCCAAAAGTATTACCGGTGAGTGTTGTTCTTGATCCTTTCTTTAAAGTGATGTTTTTATAGTTCCCGTTAACGGTCGACACGCTGTTCTGCGCTACATCCTTATTCGGAAGATGATTGGTGTTTGCATTGTTCAGCAACATAGCAGGCAATGCAATGCCTGTAGCAGCGCTGTACACAGGATTACCGATCACTATATTCGAACCGTTCTTATCGATACGTTTCGCTTTTACAAATGAACCCGGCGAAGAAACAGAACTGTTACTATGCAAGTCAACCTCGCCCGAATTGGACGTAACGCCAACACTGCCGCTTGCCACGATATTGTTGGCTCCTAAATTGATATCTGTAAATGCAAGGATGGTATAACTGCTGATGAGATGTTGTTTTTGATAATTGTAACCCACCGCTGCACTGGTACATCCGCCTGCTGTTACGGTTACCGAATAAACCCCGTCACCATTCGCCTGTCCAAGACTCACCTGCTGCGTGGTCGCAAACACGCTGCTGCCAGAGCTCCATTGATACGTAGCCCCGCTTACACTGGTATTGGCCGTTAAGGTGAGTTTGTTACAGAAAGCGTCTGCGTTGCTCACCGTGATCGTTGCCGCAGGTAATACCGTAACCGTTACAGCAGTACTGCTTACCGATGTATTGCCTGACGCATCTTTCACTGTCCAGTTAATCGTTGATACGCCTGTATTAAATAGGCAGCTTGCGTTGTTGGTGTTGCCGGTTCTGCTGGTAGCACCTGTGATGGTATAAGAAACAGATACAGCGCTGCAATTATCTGTAGCTGTTAAAACAGGAATGCTGTAAGAACCACCTGCGCTGCATAACGACTGGTTCGCTACAGGCGTGATCACAGGGGCAAGATTATCTTTTACCGTTACAAGCGCTGTTGTTGTGTTGGTGTTACCATTTACATCGGTAACTGTAACCGTAACCGTATTAACGCCGATATCGGCACAGTTGAAACTTGTTTTGCTAAGACTATACGCAGCCACTGCGCAATTATCATTACCTGCTACATTCAGCAGCGCTGTTGTGATCGTTGCATTGCCTGATGCATTGAGGTAAACCGTAACGGGTTGCGCGGTTACGGTTGGTATTTCGTTATCAGTTACAGTAACTGCCTGTACAACTGTTGTTGACCAGCCACTATGATCGGTCGCTGTCCAGGTTACATTCGTTGTTCCTATAGGGAAATAAGCAGACGGATGATCATTCGTAACCACCGGCGCGCCGCAATTGTCAGAGGCAACAGGGGTAGTAAGTATGATATTCGCGCCACAGGAACCCGGTGTGTTGTTAACGCTGATATTGGTTACCTGTATCGAAGGCATTTCATTATCCATCACGATCACTTTCTGGGTGGCGGTATCATTTACATTACCGCTTAGGTCGGTAACGATCCATCTAACGATCGTTGTACCTACGGGATAAAAACCGGATGGATGATCATTGGTAACACTTGCTATACCACAATTATCAGACGTAACCGGTGTGCCGATAAAGTTGATCGTTCTGCCGCATACACCCGGATCATTGACCATGCTATAGGTATGCGGCGCTTTTACGGTTGGTTTCTCTGTATCAGCTGTTACGGCAGGTGTAACAGTGGTGGTTGCCGAGCAGCCGTTGTCGTCTGTTACGGTGTAAGTATAAGTACCGGCTGTTACATTGAATGTTCCCGTACCGGTATAAGGCGCTTTACCGCCTGTAGCGTTAACGGTAACAACAGAATTTCCATTGCAGGTAATGGCTGTTGCAGAGGAGGATACCACCAACGCATCCGGTTGTGTGATGTTTGCCCCAAATACATATTGGCAGCCATTGGCATCGGTTACGGTATATACATAGTTGGCTGCGTAAGTATTTCCTGTGTTGCCGCCATAAGTAACACCTTCACCTGCACCGGTTACAAATGCACCGCCGCCCTGGTTAAACATGCTGTAAGGCGCTGTGCCGCCGGTTATGGTAACATTCTGCGTACTTAACCCGCCATTACATAAAATAGGTGTGAAAGTGAAGTTGGCAGTTAATGCAGCCGCTGGTTCAGCTACCGCGAGGTTCAGTGTTGCAGTATTGGCAGCGTCGTCTGTGATCATAACCGAGTGAGCGCCGGCCGTTAAGCCACTGATCGTGAAAGGCGATGATGTAACAGCAATCGCTGCGGCCCCATCCACTGAGTAAGAAACGGCGCCGACACCATTGTCGAAAGAAAGGGTTGCAGAGCCTGTTGCGCCTCCATAACAAAGAACATTTGTAATAGAAGTTACCTGTGCGTTGGAGAGCGGGCTACGACAACTGTTCGGTACCGGCTGAAAACCCGGTGTGATGGCATTGTTGTCTGAGCCGTTGGTAAGATAAGGCTGGTAAATAAAATTAACAGAACCAGAGCCGGCAATATCCGGTTGGCCACCCGGGGCTACTGCGCTACCCCCATAAGCCACTGGTACTTGCGCGGCATAACCTGGTTCCGTTGTATTGTTAACAGTTGCAACGGGTGCGATACTTCCGTACCAGTTACAAGTGAAATTCTTAAGGTTGTTTCCTGCTGCCGGTAATGCTCCACCGGTTTGCCTGTCGGCGATCTGTGCATACCAGTTACCACTGATATTATTATTGCTAAAGGTACTGTTTGCAGCTGATTGAACAGGCGTATTGGTACCTCCGCTTGCATCGAGGAACAAGATACCGATTGTCCAGTTATTGGTAATAAAATTTTCGGTTACCGTTGTCTGATCCGTCCGGTTCCTGAAAAGTAAGCCCGATCTGTTATCTGTGATAATATTATTATGAATATTATTTCCGTTGCTGTTGTTTACATCTATGGCCGTACGGTTACCGGTAAAGGTACAGTTGCGGATCTCCATGTTACCGGCTGTTTGTATCGCCACACCACCCGTGTTCAGACCCGGATCGTTCCAGGTAGCTGCAGCATTTCCATCGCGTGTGATGGTGAACCCGTCTATGACCACGCCACTGGCGCTTACCTGGAAAGTGGCGCTGCCGCCGCCAACCGCACCGCTTACTGTTGTGCTGTTCATCCCGGCACCCTGTAAAGTAATTGGTTTATTGATGGTAACATCTTCGTGATAAATACCGGCTTCAATATTCACGACCGTGTTCACTGCAGCGGCATTTACAGCAGCCTGTATCTTCATTCCTGCACCTACGATCAACTGCGAAGTTGAGAGCTGCTTAACAGAAGAAGTTCCCGGGTTGGGTAGCGCCGCAGCAAAAGCCAGGGCGGTTGTTCTATTATTGAAATAATAAGTATAGCCAGCAGCTGTTGTATTCTGAACGGCATAATCATAACCGTTCACAGCGATATTGGTACTGAAGAAACCTGATTCATCCTGGTTGTAGACGCCTTGTACTTCTGCGAAATTCGAAGTCGTTGCATCGATAGCCACATTGTTCGATCCTCGTCCCAAACCCGATGGATAGGGTTTTGAAACATATACCGCCAATCCACCCCATGCATTTCCGCTGGTAGTAATATTGGATGCGGTAACATTCACACAACCGCTGAGCTGGATACCATTGCCCGCACTTGTATTGGTGGCTGTGAGATAACTGAGGGCGAGGTTGGTTACACCATTACAATCAAAAGCCGTTTTCTTAGCGCCGTTGACCGTAATATGGCTCAGACTTACATTGTTAAGCGCCGGTAACGGGTTACCGGTATTGGCGCTTACATGTATAGGGAAACCGCCTGTACTTCCATTCGGCAGCAGGGTAAAATTGCTGAGTGATGTATTCGATTTATTAGGATTGAGCGCCCATGCATTGGCCGGGATACCGGTTGCATTGATGATCACACCGGCTTCCGATTCGCCGATGATCGTAAGTTCATGATTGAAGTTGAGCGTGGTGGTCAATGTATACGTTCCATTGGCCAGGTGGATGATGGAGCCGTCTCCGGCAATGCTTACCGTGTGCTGAAGCGTAAGCTTTGCCGTGGCAGGGGTTAAACCGTTATTGGCATTGTTCCCCGACGGAGCTATGTAATAATTGGTTTGCGCAAAGCCCGTCAATGAAAAAAGAAGGAACGCCGTTGCCAACAGATGCGTCTTCTTTTTGGATAGATAGGTACATGTTTTTTTCATGGTAACCGTTGATTAGTTAATAAAATGAAATAAAGATGGAACGAAATATAAGAATGAGGGTAAGAGACGAATTGCTTTTCGCCACAGGCGGTTGCGGTACAGTGGATAGCAGTAGTTGGATGATTCAAGCTGGAAAATTGGATTTGAACAGGTTCACTTGCCGGATCACACATCAAATTAAGATTTTAATATATGAATAGCGCGATGTTTTCACCGTTTTTGATCCGGTGTTTTCACTGAAATGTATGCAACAGGAGCTGGATGAAATGTTGAGTGATAAATTCTGAGTGGCGAGTTATTAGCGCTGGCAATGGGCTTCCGCGAGGTGTTGTGTATAACGAGTCAGAGAACTTTGTGTATGTTGAATGATTGAAAGTTGGGTTTTACGGATCCGGCGACTACGCGATGAGGCACGTCATTGCGAGGAACGAAGCAATCTGTGGTTCATTGTTTGAAATTTCTGCAATTCGTAGCACAGATTGCTTCGTGCCTCGCAATGACGGCCTCCGGGAGATCGCTTCAAAAAACAAAATGCCTGTAATTTTTGAGATTACAGGCATTTTATTATTCATGCCAGATTGCTTCCCCGAAATAACAGGCGGATCACAATTTAGCCTCATTCAACATTTATTATTTAAAATGCCGTTCAGCGCTTATTTCTGTTTGATCAACTGAACCATTTTCTTCATTTCTCCCTGTATCATTTCTGCGTAATACACACCACCTGCATAGTTATGCCCGATCTGTATCGTGCTGTTTGAGCCGAGTTTGGTTCTTGCATCTACTACCCTTCCCCTGCTGTCCATCACACGCATGCTGACAGGCGTCTGATACCTGCTCTCCAGTTTTAAAGTGAAATAAGTAGAACTTGGATTGGGCAACACGGTCACTTTTAAATCCTCTTCTGTAGTGGTTACCGTTTCTGCTTTGGCAGCATTGGTCAACTGCGTGATCGTATTCAATACCGGTACGGGCGCAGAACTGCAATCGAAACTGTTCCAGATCACATTTTTTCCATTGCCTTCTATTTTTTCGGCAACAAACAAACCTGTCATACTAACATAAGCGCTGCCCTGTCCGTAATACCTGTCTTCATCCTCATCCCTGTCGCAATCACCATAGCCATTGCCGTAGTTACCATAACTATAACCGCCGGTTACTTTCAATTTTCCATTGGGTACATAAATATTGGCTGTTACCTTGGTGTCGCCCCCGTTTACTGTAAACCGTTCTTCATCGGATTTTTTATCGCCCATGTAGAAAGTAACATTGTTGTTATCGGGATTAATGTAAACCTGGCTGCCGATGCTGACACTGGTACTCACCAATACTTTTGCATCACCTGCAAAACGTACATAGCTGTAACCGTATCTCGGCCCCTTTACTACCTGAAGGTTATCAATATTAATCAGTGCCGCAGTGAAAGTTACCTGCGCACCCTGTTCTACACGTATGGTCCCAAATGTATTACCGGTAATAGTTGTGCGTGATCCTTTTTTAAGTGTCAGGTTTTTATAGTTACCATTCACCGTACTTACAGTATTCTGCGCAACATCTTTGTTAGACAGGTTATTCGTGCTGGCTGTATTCAGCAACATAGTTGGCAGCGTGATACCGGTGGCAGGGCTATAAACAGGATTCGTGATCGAAATATTTGAACCGTTCTTATCGATCTTTTTCGCTTTTACAAAAGAGCCCGGCGATGAAACAGAACTGTTACTACCAAATTCGGCTTCACCGGAATTAGAGGTTACACCCACACTACCGCTCGCTACAATATTGTTGACACCGAGATCAACTTTATCAAATGCGAGAATAGTATAACTGCTAACCAGGTTCTGTTTCTGGAAATTATAACTCGCAGCTGCGCTGGTGCATCCACCAACTGTTGCAAATACCTGGTAAATACCATCACCATTCGCCTGTCCTAAACTGATCTGTTGTGTTGTGGCGAATACACTGCTTCCCGACATCCATTTATAAGTAGCGCCGATGCCGGCAGAAGATGCTGTTACGGTTACTTTATTACAGAAAGCATCTGCATTACTAACAGTAACCGTTACAGCAGGCAATGCATTAACGGTAACAGTAGTGCTGCTGTTACTTGTATTACCAGTGGCATCTTTCACTGTCCAGTTAATCGTAGAAACGCCGTTGTTAAATGAACCGCTGGCGTTATTTCCTGTGCCGCTTCTTGCTGTTGCGCCGGTAATGGTATACGATACAATTACAGCGTCGCAATTATCCGTAGCGTTCAATACAGGTACACTATACGAACTGCTGCCTGTACAGAATGTTTGGTTCGGAACCGGTGTCACCACGGGCGCCTGCGCATCTGTTACGGTTACAGTCTGCGTTGCAGTTTTTGTCCATCCGTTGTTATCAGTTACCGTCCACACCACATTGGTAATTCCTACCGGGAATGTGGTTGATGGATGATTATTGGTAACACTTGCCACACCGCAATTATCACCGGTGGCCGGCGCTGCCAGTATTACTGTCGCCTCACAGCTTCCCGGTGTGTTGTTTACGCTCACAGGGCTTACACTGATCGTTGGCATTTCGTTGTCCATCACTTTGATGGTCTGCTTCGCGGTATCAGTAACATTGCCATGGATATCCGTTACTGTCCAGGTAACGATTGTTGTGCCAACAGGATAAAAAGTCGATGGATGATCATTCGTTACACTGGCGATACCACAATTATCAGCGGTAACCGGTGTGCCGATATTTGCGATCGTTGCGCCACATTGGCCCGGTGTATTCGCTACATAATATTTTCCCGGCGCTGTTATAGTTGGCTTTTCAACATCTGTTACGGTAACGGTTTGTGAAGCGGTTGACTGGTTACCATGTATATCAGTCGCTGTCCACACAATCGTTGTAGTACCCACAGGATAGTCGGCGCTAAGTAATGCACCATCGCTTCTTACACCTGAAGTTGATGCCACACCGCAATTATCTGTTGCAGAAGCCGTAGTAACCGCAACGGTTGCACCACATTTACCGGCGTCATTATTCACATTGATGTTTCCTGATGTGGTGATCACAGGAGCCGCAGCATCGTGGATGATAACAACCTGTTCCTGTGTAGCTGTATTGCCATGTCCGTCATTAAATATCCAATGAATCGTATAGGTTCCTTCTGCAGCGTAAGTTAATGGATCTGATGTGGTAGCTGAGAGTGTTCCTGCACAATTATCTGTTGCTGTTGGAACCGCTGAAACAGTTGCCGTACACTCTCCGGTAATAGTTGGCAGCGCCGGCAGATCCGCAACAGGTGCGATGTTATCCTGCACGATCACGGTTTGCTCCTGTGTGGATGTATTTCCATTGCCGTCATTGTAAACCCAATGTATCGTATAAGTGCCTTGTGCAGAATAGGTCAATGCGTCCGTTGTGGTTGCTGTAACCGTTCCCGCACAATTATCTGTAGCAGTTGGCGCTGATGAAACAGTTGCCGTACACTGGCCTGTAACCGCGGGAAGTGTTGTTACATCTGCTACAGGCGCGATGTTATCCTGCACGGTCACGGTCTGTTCCTGTGTGGATATATTTCCATTGCCGTCGTTGTAAACCCAATGTATCGTGTAAGTGCCTTGTACAGCGTAAGTCAATGCATCCGTTGTGGTTGCTGTAACCGTTCCTGCACAATTATCCGTAGCAGTTGGCGCTGATACTACTGTGGCAGCGCATTGGCCCGTAATAACAGGTAATACGCTAACTGATGGAACAGGCGCATCATTATCTTCTACTGTTACCGAAATCGTATTGGCAGATACAACCGAGCAATTATTCAGGTTCACCGCTTTTACAGAATAACCGCCGCTTGTTAATGCGGTATAATTACCTGTAGTGGTTGTGGCAACAATATTGCCATCCAGTAACCACTGGTAAGAAGCGATCGTGCCATCTGCTGTTGCTGTTAACGCAACACCGGTACCCGGACAACCGGTACCAGGTCCCGCCAATGCAACCGAGGCAGCAGAAGGGCTGCTGTTAATGGTGAGGTGAAGTGTTACAGTAGAATCACATCCGCCAACCGTTGTAAACACTTTGGTAGCAACAGTGGAGGTTGTATACAATGTACCCGCCCAGTCATAACTGTCACATGCAGTAACTGTCATTTCGCTTGATGAAGCGCAGGTACGCGTGTACCAGATCGGCGCAGTAACAATGCGTTTTCCGCCGTAAGTAATATCTATATAGTAATAACCGGTTTCATGGTTCGCAAGATTGTTATCAACATAACTCAATGAACTTGCAAAAACAGAATCTGCTACTACCGGCAGTATACCGCTGCCGGGTTTTCCAAACATTACCCTGATCAATGCATCAGAAGTGCTGTTGGTGGCGTCGGTAAGGTTCACCGCGATAGATGGTGCATTCCTGTCTTCAAAAATGGAACCCATGATCCTGGTATTGATCGTGAAATCAACTTTGGCGTCCATGTCTTCCGTTGCATAGAAATGCATGTCCCTTACACCTTTTATGATATCGGCCTGTGTAAGCGCCGGCGCTATCACCGCTGTTCTTGCTGGCGTATGCCTTCCGAAAGTAGTGTTGTGGTTATCGTGATCGATCATCGGCCCGAGATGGTATCCTTTCGATAACAACTTGTTGAAATACCAAAGAGAGTTCATGTTTGATGGATTCGAATACGTGGTATTAGCCGAAGTAGCCGGGCCACTCTCAACCGCAACACCTGAGATCGCATCATCAGCCGATTGGTCGTATGGAATGTTTGACAGGTTATTAAAGTCGGTATTGTTGGGGTGAGCCAATGAAGCGAAAGTATTTTTCGCCACATAGTCATTCACTTTTTTGAACAGGCCTTCTACACCGAGATAGGTATTCTTCGGAACATATACATCATAATTCGGCCCTACATTTCCATTCACATTCGATTCCCATCCGAACAGATCATTCATACCATCTCCGTATACCAGCACGTGTCCGCCACCGGAGATCACACCCCACTCCATACCATACAACGCAAGGAAATTACTGTGTGTTGCATTGAATGCGGCTGCCTGAGCAACACCCAAATGATAATTCGCCAATTCATTACCCGGGTTGTTCAGCGTTGAGAAGTGGTTATGTTCAGAAATACCAAGAAAATCCATTCCCATCGAACCCAATGCATAGTTGTAGGCATCTGCAGGTGTACCGCCCGGATTATCTTTCTGTCCATCTGAATAATCAGAATGCGCATGCAGGTTACCAAAATAATAATTGTTAACTGGCGCGTTGGTAGTAGTAGCATTTCCGGTTAACGGTGATGCTACAAGATATTTCGTTCCTCCTGTACAATTTTTATTGGCAGAGAAAACAAAGAAATAATAAGTGGTAGAATTGCCAAGACCTGTTGCAATAAAGCTGGTTGATGTGGCATTGGAAATAACAGTTCCGCCTCCGAGGCTGTTTCCTGCTGTATAGTCAACGTTATCAACAGGTGTGGCGCTCAGGGTCGGTGAACTGCTCATTACCACCAGGTAGTTATACCCGATGCCGGCAGCATTGAATGTTGCGGTAACGCTGTTGTTGGAAGTATTGAAAGAAAGATTGGCAGGCTGTGCAGATGGCGTTACGCAAACCGGTAAAGGCTGTGTAGACGCTGTTCCGCTTAAAGGCGATACCGTGTTGTATACCGGCCCGTTCAGGCATGCCTGCGAATTGATGCTGAAAATATAATAGTAATACTGCGTAGCAGGGGTTAATCCTGAAGCGGTAAATGTTGTGGCGCTGCTTCTCTGTACAACAGTTGCATTGCCCAATACAGCCCCCGCATTATATACCACCCCATTAACAGGCATATTGGAAAGTGAAGAGCTGCTGCTTTGTAATACAACGTATTCATCAGCAGTTGTTGCAGTGAATGTACCCTGTATGGAATTGGTAGCAACACCCAAGGTAAGATCAGTTGCCTGTGTAAGAGGTGCAGAACAATTCGGGAGACCCGCAACAGTAGTGGCATCATCCGTTAATACATCTGTTGTCTGGTATTTCGGGCCGCCGGTACATACGCTGTTTACAGAGAAAACAAAGAAATAATAAGTAGTTGCGCCGGTAAGGTCTGTTGCTGTAAAATTCAGTTCATTACCTTTTGCTATCACAGTTCCATCGCCTACATTATCACCCACTACATAACTCTGTCCGTCGAGCGGATTAGAAGTAAGTGTGCTGTTGGTACTCATGATCACGAGGTATTCATTGGCTGCAGGACTTGCCGCAACAATATTTCCCTGTATACTTGTTTCCGTGATCGTTCCGAAAGTCAGGGAGGTTGGCGCAGCTGATGGCGTAGCGCAGGGAGTTGATGCAACACCCGTAACGATCAGGTTATCGATACTGATCTTTGGTCTTGATCCGGTGGTACCGCCTGTTCCGTTATGATAATAGAAACGCAGTCTTGCAGTAGCGCTGTTGCTGAATGATGCAGGCAATGCAACACTATTCACTGTTCCGGTAGTTGGAACGTTGTTAGTGAAATTGAGTACATCAGCCGTGGTGATCTCGGTAAAATTCACGCCGTCTGTACTTCCGTATACACGCAGTGAACCTTTCCTGTCGCCGGTTGAATTATTTACCGAAGCCCAGTCGAAACTCAACGTGCCTGCATTCACACCAGTGAAATCCATATAGAAATCAACGGCAACAGCGGTACTGTTCTCAGGGCTCGAGCCCGTTGATAATAATACGATCGCGCCGGTTCCTTTTTGCACACCACCAGATGAACCGCTTGAGAATGTAGCAGTAGAAGTGGTGGTCCTGGTAGCGTTAGGTATTGCTGCGCTGCCGCCAACGGGAACAGAAGAAAAATGATTGGCGCCGGTACCCGAAGTAAAGTTAGCCGACCAGTTAGCGATATCATTAAAATTTTCAGTGTAACGAAGCAAAGGTTGCGCAGACATCACTACCGGAACAACGGATGAAGTGGTAAAACTCTGTTCCGATCCGTAAGAAGTACCCGTATTGGTAGTTGCAAATGCTTTATAGTAATAAGTGGTAGCGCCGGTAAGGCCTGAAACTGTTTTGCTGAACGAACCGGCATTGAGATTAACGGCAGTAACCTGTACGCCTGTACCGTTTGCAAAACCTGCAGTAGTACTGTATTCAAATCCATACCCGGTTAGTGTGCCGCAACCTGTTACCGGGATAGACCCGTTGAGCGATGCGGAATTGCCTGCAACAATATTGCTCCCCGTAACAACGGTTGCGCCGGTGTTGATGCCGGATCCTGTTGCGGGCACAGAAATACCGGCGATACCTCCCCCGCTGATCGCGATGTTGCCATCATAAGATTGTACAGCTGTTGGCGAGAATTTTACATACACCTGTTTTCCGCTGAACCCTCCGCCGCTATAGGTTATGTTCAAAGTACTGGTGTAAGTTCCCCCGAACGTTTCTGAATAACTGAAACCGGGCAATGCGCCGATAATAATATCAGTTCCGTTAAGGCTGTTGCCATCGATGGTAAATGAGTTGACGGGTGTTGCTGCATTGATGCAGACATTACCAAAGCCTGCAAGCGGCGATGTTACAGAGGCGGCAGGAGTTGAGGCTGCATTGATGGTAAAACTCAGCGTGCCCGAAGAAGCGATTGCACCCGGTGTGGTAACGCCCACGGGTATTGTGCCGGCACTGCTGATATCACCGGAAGAGATAGATGCGATAAGTTGCGATGCATTATTGTATAGCGTACTCCTGGCTACCCCGTTCCAGGTAACCGAAGAAGTAGGAAGAAAATTAGAACCGTTTACGGTAAGTGAAAACGCACCGCCACCCGCAGTAGCCGAGGTTGGTGCCAATGAAGTAACTACCGGTGTCTGGGGCGCAGTTATAGCAACTTTAAAATTGTCGATATCTGTGCTCATGTTTGCACCTGCTGCATGCGTCCACATAAAACCGAATGCAGGTAATGAAATATTGGTATTGGTAGTATTGACAGTTGTGACACCTTTTTGTGCAACAACACCTGTAGAAGGATCGGTCCAGGCAGAAGCGCCATCATCCCGGACATACAACGACCATGCATTGGTAGACGGTTCATATACGACCCTTACACTGACATAATTATTCGTTGCTGCAATATCACTCACGCCGCTGCTGCAGATATTGGTTAGTGTTCCTGTTACGCCGCCGCTGTAAGAAACCAGGCGTATGGGATCAGGTGTAAGCGAATTGCCATAGACAATAGCATACCCGGTGCCCGCAGTAAGCGTTGAACTGGATCCCGCCAATACGATTACGCTCGAGTAAGCACCGCTCGCCGGTCCTGCCGGGTTATTGGATGCCGCACGGTTCCAGCGGAAATTAAACGTCCATGTAATGCTCCCTGTATTTGCATTCAGCACCGGGTTATATGGACTACCGAAAACACCGGTACTTCCCGTAACATACGAAATGCCGCTTGGCGGCGCCGTGGCGCCCGCACCTACGCGTAAAAAATTGCTGATGATAGATGCTGTTACATTCGATGCAACAGTGGGTGTGTAGTTAGTGGCGGGTGTGCCACCAGGACTCAGCACCGCCCGGTTGAAATCATCAGAGAACACGGTTGTTTGTGCTGAACCCGGCAATACAATAAATGCGGAGAACAGACACATCAATACATAAGAAACCTTAAGGGTAAAAAATTTCCTCATACAATGTTTTTAATTGTAAATAAGTGTGGCAGCCAATAAAATAAGGGAACAAAAAACTGAATGGTATATATAAAGCACCGGGTTACCTGGCTGGCAACCAACATAGCTACTTTTCTGGGGACTAGGGTATTTCACAAACAGGATATAGGTATTGCTATCGTTATTCTGATTACTCGAATTTTTTCGAAGATAAAGGTATTGGGATAACGAAACAGGCGAACTTATTCACAGAAATCATTGATAATGGTAACTTAACGCGGCAATACTAACACGATGCCTTCGTTGTACAAAATTGCGTTAGCTATACACATCCAAACAATTCCTGATATTCAGTAACTTTCCGTATGATTCATTTTGTAAGAAGGAAGATCATTCACCCTTTGCAGCGGTTTATCCATGACAGCCGCTCTGTGGGTATTACGCTGCTTGTCTTTACAGGTGCATCGTTGCTACTGGCCAATACCGGTTTCTGGCAGGAAGGGTACCGCAATGTATGGTCTGACAGTTTTGACGGAACAACCGACCACCATACCCATACCGGTTTTTTATTGATGCCCAATTCGCCACTGCTGGTGATCAACGACGGGCTGATGGCGATCTTCTTTTTCTTGGTGGGGATGGAGATCAAAAGAGAACTCCTCACAGGCGAGCTCTCTTCTTTAAGAAAATCCTCGCTACCCATTTTCGGCGCCATCGGTGGAATGGTTGTGCCGGCGTTATTATTCGCCTTTTTCAACAAGGGCACTATGGGCATGCAGGGATGGGCCATCCCTTCTGCTACGGATATCGCTTTTACATTAGGTGTCGCATCCCTGCTGGGCAAGAGGGTGCCTGTTGCGTTAAAAATATTTATCACGGCGCTGGCCATTATCGACGATCTCGGCGCAATCCTGATCATTGCTTTTTTTTATGGAGGAGAACTGCAACTTTGGTATCTGGCAGGGTGCGCGCTGATCGTTTTGATCGTATGGGTCCTGAACCGTTCAAAAATGAAATTCGGTCTACTTCATTGGTTATTGGGGATATTGCTTTGGTATTGTATGTTCCATTCAGGTATTCATGCAACGGTGGCGGGTGTTGTGTTCGCTTTTCTCGTTCCTACCAGGCTGCTCGCAAAATTTGAACTGCGTTTTCATAAGCCGGTATATTTTATCATCATGCCGCTTTTTGCATTGGCGAATACAGCGATCGCCCTTCCTGAAAACAGTTTGCATGCACTCAACAACACGATCAGTTGGGGAATCCTGTTTGGTCTTTGCATCGGGAAACCTGTGGGCATCTGCACCGCCTGTTATTTCCTCGTGAAAAAGAAACTGGCAGAATTACCCAGGGGTGTTGGCTGGTACAAAATGATTGGTGCTGGACTATTATGCGGCATCGGTTTTACCATGAGTATTTTTATTTCCACGCTTGCATTCGCCGATCCATCGCAACAGGATATTGCCAAGATCGCTGTGCTCATTGCATCTTTCATTGCGATGCTTACCGGATTTCTCTGGCTCAAGTTTGAGAAACATTCCTCTCCGTGAACCTCGCTGCTCTCCGTGTCTCTGTGTGAAAAAAAAAATTGACTGCTGCATGATTTACCAGGGCGAAGGCTTTACACAGAGGCACAGGGGTTCACAGAGAGAGAATAAAAAAAGTTCAGCCTTTCGACTGAACTTTTAACTGTTAACTTTTAACTGTGAATCAGTATCCTAATCCCAGATCGCGCCCTTTCATCACCGCAGGAACACCTTCAGTGATCCATTTAGCGGGCTTATCTCCTTTCAGCATATAATCAAAGAACTGCTGTTCCCTGATCTGGATATCTTTCCGGTTCTTTCTTTCTACGAGGTTATGCGCTTCTCCGTTGTAGGTAAGCATCCACACTTTTTTACCGAGGCGACGCATACCCGAATACATTTCAATTCCCTGGTACCATGGCACTGCATCATCCGCATCATTGGCCATAATGACCAATGGCGTGGTTACTTTTGGCAATGAGAACAAAGCAGAGTTCTTGATATACAAATCCGGCTTTTCCCAAAGCGTTGCACCGATACGGCTCTGTGTTTTCTCATACTGGAACTGGCGCAGGATACCGGTTCCCCAACGGATACCGCCATAGGCGCTTGTCATATTCGCGACCGGCGCCCCTGCCCATGCCGCTGCGTATAAATTTGTTTTGGTGATCAGGTAAACGATCTGGTATCCACCCCAGCTTTGTCCCTGCAAACCGATCTTTGTACTGTCTACATAACCCTGTTTTACCACGGCCCTTGTTCCGCTCAGGATATAATCATAAGCGCTTTGGCCGGGGTAGCCTGTTTTATACCAGATATCCGGAACAAACACCACGTATCCCCTGCTAACAAAGAACGGGATATTCAAACGCGAAGGCGTTGGCGATGGCGCCTGGTAATTGTACAAAGTGTTGTTATTCCGTTCGTACATATACACGATCATCGGGTATTTTTTCTTTGGGTCGAAGTCTTCGGGTTTATATAATACGCCTTCTGTTTCTTTTCCTGTATAGGCTTTCCATTTGAAAAGTTCCGAGGTACCCCAGTTATACTCCTGCTGTTGCAGGTTGGTATACGACAATCTTGTTGGAGCCGATGTTCCTACCTGCGTATATACATCGGGTGATTTCACAAAAGTTTCTTTTGTATACGCATATACATCCGCATCTTTTGCTTTGTTAACCGCACCCATTGAGATCGGCTCTTTCAAAAGCGTTACCATGCTTTTATTGGAAAGATCCAATACTGCCATACCTGTGCTCTTATCTTTTTCATCATAGATATGCAACAGGATCTTTGATCCCGGTGCGATCGTTCTTTCATCCCTGTCCGTATTTACGTAACGATATTGAATCCTGTCTTTTTTGCCATTGGTTATTGCAACAGATTTTTCTTTTCCTTCCGGGTCAACCTGCCAGATATCGAAGCGATCGTAGATCAACACATATTTATCATTGTCCATCCATCTTGCTGCGCCATAAGCATTGGCATCATCCGGAACATCATTTTCTTCATCGTATAATTTGGTGGTGATGTCTTTTGCAATCGGGTAAACCTGTTTGGTAACAGAATTGTACACGTTGTAGGTTTGTTTGATCTCATCAAAGAACACCAGGTATTTACCTGTAGAGGATGGCGATACGGCACTTCCTTTAAAATTTTTCCTGATCAGTTCTGCTTTACCGTTCTCTGGGTTTACCGCATAAATATCACTCACGGTAAAACCCTGCCACTGGCTCGCAACGCGCCTGCCTGTGTCTGTTGTTGCATAGAACACAGAGCCATCGCCTTCGTTGGTCTGTATCACGCTTCTTAATGCCGGGTTACCTAACTGTACTACTTCTTTTGTATTCATATCGATACGCGCGAGGTAAGAACGGCTTAATTCCTGGTTTAAATTTCTCAACTGTGCAGGTTGTACCTGGTCGTCGTTGTAATGCCATACATCCACGCTCACCCTATCGAATTCGGGTAATGAAGTATCTTTCGGAGGGAGTACCGGTGCTGTGCCTAAGAACAAGCGCTGCCCGTTTTTGCTGAAGCCGAGGTTTGATGCACCCCCGCCGCCGAATCTTCCGCCGCCACCTCCGCCGCCGGCAAATCCGCCACCTGCGCCGCCACCAATTTCGGCAACGGTCCATTTAGGCATCATTCCCTTACTATCGCGCGAAGCAAGCAATGTGGCGCTGTCTGCACCGTCTTTATAATAATATAATTTGTAAAATTTCTGCGCTGCCCTGTTGCTGCTATCGCGTTCAGCAATAAATGCTACCTGTTTGCCGTCGTCATCCATTACATAGGCTTTGGCGTCGTTGAATTTCTGGAAAATGGTAACAAAATTTTTAGTGGCCAGGTCAAGCTTGTATACAGCCGGCTGCACTTTTGCATCACTCACTTTCTTAGTGGTTTCGTACAGCAACACATTTCCTTTCTTGCCGAAATAATATTCACTCACTAAAAAATATGAGCGCGTTTCCCCGGTAAGCAGGTTACGCAAAACAAGTTCGGTGCCTTCTTCAACAGGCGTATTGTCTGCTGCAGGAGCGCCTGTACCTCTTCCACCCGGTGCGCCACCAGGACGGTTGCCACCACCCGCGCCACGAGGTTGCTGCAGAACGGCCAAGCCTTTCATTTTTGCATCATTGGCTTTGTTGCGGATACTGTCTGCCACACGCATCAAACTATCGGCTACCGAGTACATGGTGTTCAATCTTGTGATCGAATCCATTTCTCCACGGCCGCCTGGGCGCGTAACATCGGGCAAGCCCTTATCCATCAGGTAAGCCATCCAGCCATTGTTGCTTTCATCGGGCAATTTATAGCTTCTTACCCGGGCTACTTTGGTTAGCCTGTCTGTGCCCAGTTCAAAATAGCGAGGCTGTCTTTGGGCATATCATCAGGACGGCTTTTTTTGATACGCGCATCGCGGGTATCTTTAAAATGAGGTTTGATGCGGCATACCATAAAACGGTTATCATCGGTGATCACTGCCGTATATCCACGCGGTATCTCTTTCTTATAATTGCCATTGGAAGACTGTACATATAAAGTACCGTCGCCCTCCTGCGGGTTCACTGCATACACCACATATTTGCCATCATTACTGATAGACCTTTCAGCAACACTCTGCCAGCCATCGTACACGGTATGGTCAAGCGGCTTTTTCTGGGCGATGGCGCCCGCCGAAAGAATACAACACGAAATAAAAAGGAGTTTTCTCATTGCGCAATATTTTTTAAGGAGTTCCGAAGATAATTAAACAAGGCCTCATCACCACCGGTTGGATACATATAAATAAGAATTATCTTTAGCCTGTAAAACAAACAACATGAAAAAGACGATCCTCATCCTCCTGGCAGTTGCGTTCGGCGGTGCAATACACGCCCAGAACCATAGCCTTGTAAAAATCTGGCAAACCGACAGCCTTTTAAAAACACCCGAATCCGTATTGTTCGATGCAAAAGGAAAGCTCTTATATGTGTCTAATATTGATGGCGCGCCCGATGGCAAAGACGGCAAAGGCTCCATTGGCAAAGTAGGCCTTGACGGCAAGATCATTTCGGTAGATTGGGTATCGGGTCTTAATGCACCCAAGGGAATGGGTATGTACAAAGGTAAACTGTACGTAGCGGATCTTACAGAAGTGGTGGTGATCGATATAGAGAAAGCAGCGATCGTACAAAAGATCCCCGTAGAAGGTTCTGTTTTCCTGAATGATATTACCATTGATAAAAACGGGGTGGTATTTGTAAGCGATAGCAGGAATTTTAAAGTATACCGTATCGAAAAAGGAAACGTATTCAAACAACTCGAAAACCTCCAGGGGCCCAATGGTTTGCTCTCTGTTGGCAACGACCTGATGATACTCGATAAGGGAAGCATGCTTAAACTCCTGGAAAATGGCAACCTCAGCAAACTGGCCGAAGGTATGGACCCAAGTACCGATGGTATCGAAATGGTAAAACCCAATGAATATGTTATCAGTTGCTGGAGCGGCATCATGTATTATGTGGATGCAGATGGCAACAAACAAACACTGCTCGATACACGCGCGATAAAAAGCAACACCGCCGATATCGGCTACGATGCGAAAAACCGTATTGTATATGTGCCAACTTTTTATAAGAACATGATCGTGGCTTACGAGCTGAAATAATGGTTGTAAATGTCAGGTTCTATAGCTCCGGCGATTATATATTGGTGAACGTTATTGCGGGGAACGGCCGCGTGTCGCTTTAACTTTAGTGGTGACGCAATGAATCTTTGTTAGTTCATCCGGAGTTTCTGCAATTCGAAGCACGGATTGCTTCGTTCCTCGCAATGACGGCTTCCCCGCGGTATTGTGCCTAACAAAACATAAAAGTTGAATTTTAAATGTTGACTGGAACCTCCTTCATTCAACATTTAAAATTTAGCATTCAACATCACTCCCTACCATCTTTTTCTTCTTACAACACGAAGCATCTGGAGAACAACTGAGAATGCGATGAGTGAGAAGCCGATATAAAAGGTATTGTCTAAGTTCTCATTCTCTTTAAATAAAACGAACGCCAGCAGGATACCATATACCGGCTCCAGATTGAGTGTGAGGTTTTGCGTAAATGCCGATACTTTTTTTAGTGACTGCAGCATAAGATCCATCGCCAGCACGGTACAGAGCCAGCTTAATATCAATAACCACCCCCAGTCAGAGATTGTCGGGAATATATAATCGGTGGGAAAATAATGCAGGTATACCGGCATACAGATAGTGAGGATCAGTAAACCACCACTTAGCTCATACAGCATAAGCGTTTGTGCAGGCGCCACCTCAACATTCTTTTTATTCAATACCGAAAACAAAGCGCCAAGTACAGCAGACGCCACACCCAGGATGATACCGGTTCGGTAACGTGTATCAAAGTGAAAAATAAGATAGATACCGAGCAAACTCACCAACCCCAACCCCACTTCTGACCAGCTGAATTTTTTATCGGTCATCAACGGTTCTAAAACAGCAGTGAATAATCCCACCGAAGCAAAACAGATCAGCCCGATAGATACATTGGCGATCTTAATGCTTGCATAAAAACATACCCAATGCAATGCGATCAGTGTTCCGATGCCTAATAATTTCCAGACATCCGAGGCGGCTATCAGGGTAAGTTTCTTCTTCCAGCTTAACCAGGCAAGCAGTGTTACTACAGTGAGCATGATACGGTACCATACCAGCAGCCCTTCATTTAACACGATCAGTTTCCCCAGTACACCGGTAAAACCAGCCAGGAAAACAGAGATATGTAATTTGATCAGCGCCTGTTTCATAAACATAAAGAAACAGAATATTATTTGTTTAACAGGAAACACCCGCAGTTCGCCATTTGTATCGCGCAGTTCATCAATTATTTTTCAATACCTTTTGGATCATTTGTTTCTTTAACCATGATGAAGCATTGCAAGAAATACACGGCAACTCTCCTGGGTTTCCTGTTAACCGGGTTCTCCTCCATTACCTTGTGCCAGGAAACACCGCTTGCAGTTTATGAAGGCAGTACCGCCTGCGATGCGTATGTCAGGCAACTGACCGGTATCCCTGCCAATCTCCCCTGCGAAAAGATCAAATGGAAACTTTCGCTGTTCCGCTCAAACAAATACAAGGCAACCCTCACATACGGCTTACAGGCTATTGGCAACCCGGGGTTTATTGAGAATGGAAAGAGTTTTCAAATAGAGGGTAATTGGACAAACAGTACAGGAACACCGGCCAACCCGTTTGCCCTGGTATACGAGCTGGGCCGCGGTAAAAACCAACCACCGGTATTACTGGTAAAAATTGACGAATCGATCCTTCATTTTTTATTCAGCGACAGGAAACTGCTGATCGGGAATGCAGGATACGGCTATGCACTAAACCGTATACAAAACTAATGGCATGAAAAACGGTTCGCTATATTTCCTGCTTCTTTTCCTGGCGCTGTCCTTTCATGCGCAGTCGCAAACAGGTATCATTAACAGATCCGCAAAAAATACTGCACGCGCAGCCATTCCCGAAGGGCCTTCGGTATTTGGTGTTTTTGACGGGAGAAGCCCCTGCCAGGAGATCGCAAAAGAATTGGGTATACCACGAGGTCCCGAATGCACAAAAATAAAGTGGCGGTTGATCTTATACCGCGATTCCATCACGCATCAGCCAACACGCTACCATCTCGAAGGGTTTGTTTACCGCAACCAGCCAAGAGAGGGGGAATGGAGGATCGTTCGTGGGATGGCGGGTGATCCGTCCGCCGAAGTAATCCAGCTCGACCCGGGTAAAAAGGCATCTATGTTCTTTTTCAAAGCTGATGCAAATGTGCTCTTCATATTAGACAATACAAAGAAAGCAATACCCGGCAACGGGCATTTCAGCTATGTGTTATACAGGACGGAAAACTAGCCTGCCATTTATTTTTTCAGGTGTGCTTCAATATCCGAACGCATCGGCCCGAACTTTTTGATCGCATCGATAATTTCCTGGTGGGTGTATCCGGGATATTGGCGGTGCACGTATTCAACTTCGCTGGGATCATTAACATCAACCCTGATATCGTCCTGCACGCCTGTATTTTGTTTGTTGTCCATAAAAAAGATTTTATAACATCTTTCCCAAAAAAATCCTGCCAGCTGCCTGGGTATTTTTGTTCCCGTAAGGGGATACAATCCTGCCCATATAAAAAAAGAACGCATTGGTATAATTCCCCCTGTGGATCGGATAAATAATACCATCTTGTAATAAATTAGCAATCCGGCGACTAACCAATAAATACTGCTTATGGATCCAATCATCAGCCTGAAAAACGTATATAAGAGCTACGGCGATAAAAAAGTTCTAAAAGGCATCAATCTCGACATCTATCGCGGCCAGGTAATCGGGTATATCGGCCCGAACGGGGCTGGCAAAAGTACTACGGTAAAAATATTATGCGGGTTGATCTCGGATTATGAGGGTGAGGTTTCCATTGAGGGCATCAACCTGAAAACCGACCCCATCGCTGTAAAAGCACGTATCGGTTATGTTCCCGAACTCGCCGAATTGTATGATGTATTAACGCCCGCAGAGTTCCTCGGTTTTATGGGTGAATTATATAGTATGCCAAAAGAGCTGGCGGGCGACCGTATTACGAAAATGCTGGCGGCCTTCGGCCTCGAACCAAATATGCACCAGCGTATGGATACTTTCAGCAAGGGGATGCGGCAAAAAGTATTGATCAGTTCCGGGCTCTTACACAACCCCGATATTATTATTCTCGATGAACCACTAAGCGGTTTGGATGCGAACAGTGTGATCATAGTAAAAGACCTGATCAGCAAATTAGCAAAAGACGGCAAGACCATTTTTTACTGCAGCCATATGATGGATGTAGTGGAAAAAGTAAGCGACCGCATCGTACTCATCAACGAAGGAACGGTGATCGCCGATGGAAGTTTTGAAGAACTGCAACAGCAACAGGGTAACCAGAGCCTTGAAAAGATCTTTGCAAATATGACATCCAAAGAATCTCTGTCGGATGCGGCAGACCAACTGATGAATGCATTCGGTAAATAATAACCAGCCCACATGAACCTTCTTAATAGATTTTTTTTAGGCGCTGTTTTACTTCCGTCCGGGTTATACCGGAAAATGGGCGTTAACATCCCACACCTGAAAGCCATACTCACTGTCAAACTGATGATGGACGACAGGCGCGTAAGCGGCCTGCAGCAAACAAGGAAAAAGAAATTAAAAAAAGAGCCGAAGAACATGACCATCGCCAGTATGATCTTTACGGCGATCATGGGTTCTGTTTTCCTGTTTGCGTTTTCAGTTGGAAAAGACTATGCAACACAGCTGACCGTTTATTTTTCTTTCTACATCTTCACACTGATATCTGTACTGATCTCTGATTTCACTTCTGTGTTGATCGATGTGCGCGACAACCTGATCATTCTTCCTAAACCGGTGAACGACAAAACATTTGTACTCGCCAGGCTGTTACACGTGGTGATCCATATCACCAAACTTGTAACGCCGATGGCGTTACCGGCAATTATCGCATTGGGGATCTGGGAAGGCATCAGCGGCTTTCTTCCGTTTATTTTCCTGGTGATCGTGGCCACGCTGTTTACGATCTTCCTGATCAATGCCATCTATCTTCTGATCCTGAAGATCACCACGCCCGAGAGATTCAAAAGCATTATCAGTTATTTCCAGATCTTCTTTGCTATCTTTTTTTATGCAGGTTATCAACTGGTTCCGAGGTTGATCAGTAAAAGCGTGATCTCGGGTTACAGCATCACATCATTTAAATATGCATTCCTCGCGGTGCCATATTGGTTTGCGGCCAGCTGGCAATACCTGCAGGGACTTGAATGGAACTCACCGCTTGCGTTTTATTTTGTATTGACACTGGTATTACCTGTTATCAGCGTGTGGATAGTGATCAAATATTTTGCGCCTTCTTTCAGCCGCAAATTGTCTATGATCGGCGGCAGTGAAATGGAACCGGTGGCTGCTCCTGAAAAGGGAAAAAAGACCGGATCAACCACCTCTTCTTATATCACTGCCATTGGCACGCTGCTCACGGAAAAAGGAACAGAACGCATGTCATTTTTTAATACCTGGAAAATAACCGGGAGAAGCAGGGATTTTAAGATGAAGGTCTACCCTTCTGTTGGATACATCGCCGTTTATATCGTGTTGTTATTTGTAAATAATGGCAAATTGTCGCTGGATAATATGCGGGATCAGACAGGCCCCGGCAGGTTTGTTTTCATGACCGTGATCTATTTCAGCAGTTTTGCACTGATGATGGCGATACACCAGCTTGCCTATTCAGATAAATACAAAGCCGCATGGATCTATTATATCACGCCTATACAATCACCAGGTAAATTATTAAGCGGCGCGCTTAAATCGGTGATGATAAAATTATATGTACCGATGGTAGTGCTTACCTGTATCGCAGCTATCACCATCGTCGGCCCTGTGGTGATCCCCAATTTAGTGCTGGGTATTTTTAACCAGGTACTCATCATCACCTTTGTTGGTTATCTTTCATTACGTGAACTGCCTTTTTCTTCGCAGCAGGCGGCCAATGTAAAGGGAAGCGGTTTTCTCAGGGGCGCTATGTCGATGATCTTACCCATGATGCTGGGCGTGCTGCATTATTTTGTTTACCAGTATACGATAGTGGTCATCATCCTCTGCCTGCTTGCCATCATTGCTTCGTGGTTGATGATGGACGCGTTAAAAAATAAAAGCTGGGAAAAACTGCAGGTGAGGGAATATGAGGGCTAAGAGTATAAAAGAGGGGAAAGAGAGAAAGAGAAAGGACAGCCAACGATTTTCTTCTTTTCTTTTTTTCTTCGTTCTTCTCCTATGGAAATCCAGGAAAAACAGCGTGCACGGGATAACAGTTTCGATAAAAGAATAAAAAGAAATAAGGAGAAAGAACAGCCGGAGTTTCTTTGCCTCTTTTATCTCTTTTTCTCCTGTCGTCTCTTAGCTACTAACTTGCTTTCGATGTAACCATTTCATTTACATCCGTATTTTTTACTTTTCTGCGGTAGTTATGAAACAGGCTCTTCCATTGGATGCTGAGTACGCCGAGTACGCCTTCTTTGATAATGCCTTTGCTCATTTTGCTTACGCCGATCTTCCTGTCAACAAAAGTGATGGCCACTTCTTTGAGTGTGAAGCCTAATTTCCATGCGGCAAATTTCATTTCTATCTGGAACGCATAACCCACAAACTGGATCATTTCGAAATTGATGGACTCCAATACCTTTCTGCGATAACAAACAAATCCTGCAGTCGGATCATTCACCGGCATCCAGGTGATCAGTTTTGTATATAGCGCGCCTCCCCTGGAATAGAGCTGCCTGTCGAGCGGCCAGTTCTCTGTCTTTCCACCGGGTACATAACGGCTGCCGATAGAAAGATCAGCGCCGTCAGTTTTACAAGCGTTGTATAACCTTTCGAGGTCAGAAGGATTGTGTGAGAAATCGGCATCCATTTCAAATACGTATTCGTATTTTCTTTCGATGCTCCACCTGAATCCATAAATATAAGCGGTACCGAGGCCGAGCTTCCCTTTTCTTTCTTCAAGAAATAACTGGCCCGGGTAAGTATTCATTAACCCGCGAACGATATCGGCAGTGCCATCGGGAGATCCGTCATCTATTACCAACACATGGTAATTCTGCCTGAGTGCAAAAACAGCCGTAATGATAGAAGCAATATTTTCCTTCTCGTTATAGGTAGGTATGATGACGATCTTTTCCAATCAATTTGGGGAATGTATTAAAAAGATATTAAAGACCTAAGTTACAACTTAGATCGTTTTCAAATATTAAATTGTATCATAAGAAAGCGATAAATCTTTCTCACACTTTCTTAACAAGGGTACGGTTGAGTATTTCGGTAAGTTTTTGCTTGGTATTCATTGCAAAATCGCCTTTCATCATCCAGTCGTAATACTGGGGTTCTTCTTTTAATACCTGTGTTACCGGTTTCCCTTTATGTTTCCCGAAATTAAAGATCTCGATGCCTTTGTCTTTGATAAAACGTCGCGCAAAATCTACAATATCATCCTCGCCGGTAAATTTTACGATGCTTTCTACCGTATTGCCGATCTGTGGATAACGGTCTACCTGCGCTTCCAGCACTTCCCAGGTAGCGGTGGCATCTATCTCTGCGCTGTGTGCGCCATCAAGTGATTTCTGGCAATAAAATTTATAGGCGGCGCTCAGTGTGCGCTGTTCCATCATGTGAAATACTTTCTGCACATCTACGAGCTTTCTTCCATCGATACTGAAATCGATGCCGATACGAAGGAACTCTTCTATCAGCATAGGAATATCAAAACGGTTGCTGTTGTAGCCACCAAGATCGCAGTTCTCCATGAACTGTTTCAGTTCGTTGGCTGCCTGTTTAAAACTCGGCGCATCCTTTACCATTTCATCGGTAATGCCATGTATGGCGCTGGATCCTTCAGGTATCGGTATTAACGGGTTGATCAGTTTTCTTTTTACCAGCCGGGTTCCATCGGGTGATATTTTTACGACCGCTATCTCTACAATTCGATCTACGCTGATATTTACACCGGTGGTCTCGAGATCAATAAAAGCAATGGGACGGGTTAGTTGCAATTTCATCATCAATGGATAAGTGTTCTTTTCTTATTGGGTGATCTGTTTGGCGAAAGTAAGCATATCTAAGCCATCATAGTTGCCGCTACTCATTAAAACAAGGTTTGAATTGGTGTACGACTGGTCGTGCAGCCATTTCCATAATGTTTCTTTATCATTCATTACCATAAGCCCCTGCTTTGCAAAACCTTCCGATACTTTTTCTGCAGGAAGATCGGGCATCCGTTTTAACTCGAGCGCATGTTTTGAATAAAATACGATAGCGGTATCTGCCTTGTCCATGGCGCCATTGTATTCGGCCATGAATTGTTCATTAAGACTGCTGAACGTGTGCAGCTCAAGAATACCGATCAGTTTCCTTCCGGGATACTGCTGTTTCACAGCTTCTATCGTTGCTTTTACTTTACTTGGCGCATGCGCAAAATCGCGGTATACATTTGTTGTATCGCTGGAAGCCAACAGCTCAAGCCTTTTTGCAGCGCCTGTAAAAGAAGCGATCGACGAAACAAAATCTGCGGCGGTAACGCCCAGTTCATGACAGCAATAAAAAGCTGCAAGGAGATTCATCAGGTTATGGTTACCAAATACTTTCAGTGAACCGGTTATACCTTCAATGGTAACCGATGTTTTTCCGTCAGCGATCGTATGTTGGGGAACAGCATAGGGTTGGTAGCGGATATCTTCTCTCCTGTTTTCTTCTACCAGTTTTTTCAATACCGCGTCGGATGCGTTGTATATTAGAACACCGCCTTCTTCAATTTTATTGATAAAGATGATGAACTGTTCCAGGTAAAATTCAAAAGTGGGGAAAACATTGATATGATCCCAGGCAATACCGGTTAACACTGCCACATGCGGAAACAGGAAATGGAACTTGGGTTTGCGTTCGATGGCGCTTGCCGGGTACTCATCCCCTTCACAAATGATCACCGGGGCATTGGTAATATTGACGGATTGGTCAAAACCCTCGAGCCTGGCGCCTACCAGGTAGTCAAAATCCATCCCGAGCTTTCTCAGCACATGCATGATCATGCTCGTAGTAGTGGTCTTACCATGGCTGCCTCCAACAACCACTCTTTTTTTCTGGCGGCTCTCATGGTAGATATATTCAGGAAAAGAATATATGGTGAGGCCGAGTTCCTGCGCTTTTTTTATTTCGGGGTTGTCGCTCTTCGCGTGCATCCCCAGGATCACCGCATCTATCTCACTGGTTATCAACTGCGGCTGCCATCCAATTTGCGTTGGGAGCAATCCCTCAGCCGCCAGGTTTGACTTTGCCGGCTCAAAAATCTCGTCATCCGTGCCTGTTACCTGGTAGCCTTTCCGGTGTAAAGCAATGGCTAACTGGTGCATTACGCTACCCCCGATTGAAATAAAATGTACCCGCATACGTTATTATTTAGCGCCTTTTCAAACAAATTAACAAAAACTGTCACGTTAGAAGGCAACGTTTACAGATGAAAGTTTATCTTTGTTTAAACGCAAAATACAGCCAAACTCTTATTTAAATATCCAGCATGAAAAAGATTGCCCTATTCTTCCTCACCATTTTAGTGGTCGCTACCTTGTTTACATCTTGCGCGGCGTCAAGAAGAGGTTGTCCTACTACCAATCCTAAATATTTCCGCCAGTAATTCGGTACAACAAACGGTCCGGTTTTTGGATTATGGTATTAAATGTATTGAATGAACTGGATTCCCCTCAATAAAGAAGAGCAGCTCTCAGAAATACGGGAGCGGTCGGCCACTATTCCGCAGGTTATTTTTAAGCATAGTACCCGCTGCGGTACCAGTAGTATGGTATTAGACAGGCTGGAAAGATCAAAAGCCCCCGAAAAAACAGATTTTTACTTTCTCGACCTGATCAGGCACCGCGATATCTCCAATAAAATAGCAGAAGAATTTCACGTTTACCACGAATCGCCCCAGGTGCTCGTTATTAAGAACGGCGAATGCATATATGATGAAAGCCATATGGGGATAAGGATGGATGAGATAGAAGAGCAATTAATATTTAATAATTAATAGTTAATAGTTAATAATTGAATTCCCTATTCGTTGGCTTCAAACGAATAATTATGCATTGCACATAGGCAAATTATTAACTATTAACTATTAATTACTAACTAACTCTCCGCCGCCTGTAGAAAACATTACCCGCGCGGCAGTAACTGAGTGATTATTCCCCATCTTTGCGCCCTACCAATTAATTAGTACATGGAAATCGCGGGGTACCTGGCTGCTTTACTGATAGGTTTATCGTTGGGGCTCATCGGCGGCGGAGGTTCTATCTTAACGATCCCTGTGCTTGTTTATCTTTTTCATATCCAGCCCACACTGGCCACCGGGTATTCATTGTTTATTGTAGGATGCAGCAGTTTGGCCGGCGCCTACAAAAATTACCGGAGGGGAAATATCAATTTTAAAGCGGCACTTTCTTTTGGCATCGCATCCATCGTTACCGTTTTGCTGATACGCAAATTGCTGATGCCTTATATTCCCGAACATTTATTCATGGTCGGAACATTTACCGTTACCAAATCGTTGGCCACCATGTTGCTGTTTGCAGCGCTGATGATCTTAGCTTCTTTAAATATGATACAGAAGCCGGTTTCGGTAAACGCCCAAACAAAAGATCAACCTGTTCGTTTAAGAAAAGGGTTGATACGTGGCGTTGGCGTTGGCATACTTACAGGGTTGCTGGGCGCAGGCGGTGGTTTCCTGATCATCCCGGTATTGGTGTTTTCTTTCCGCCTGTCTATGAAAGATGCGATCGGCACATCGCTGCTCATCATTGCCATGAACTCATTATTTGGTTTTGCCGGCGATCTTTTTCACCAGCAGTTCGACTGGACGCTGCTGCTCCCGCTTACCGCTATTGCCGTTACCGGAACTTTTATAGGCAGGAGGCTCGGACAGGACCTTCCGGGAGAGAAATTAAAAAAAGGGTTCGGCTGGTTTGTACTGGTCATGGGTATTTACATAATCATTCATGAGATCTTTTTGAATTGATTGACGGTTCCGTGTTGTTGTATTCCTGACAGCTACTGTTTCAATCAGCAAATTCGCTAATCGCCAATCCGTTAATCTGTCTTATATTTCCTTTTCAAAGACTGCTCTATGATCCAATGGCTACAAAAACCCTGGCCCTGGTATGTTGCAGGCCCGTTGATCGGCCTGATGGTACCCCTGTTATTGCTGATCGGGAATAAACGTTTAGGCGTTTCTTCCTCGCTCCGGCATATCTGCGCAGCCTGTTTGCCCGCACGCATTCCTTTTTTTCAATACAACTGGAAAAAAGAAGCATGGAACCTGTTTTTTGTAGCAGGTATTTTATTGGGCGGATATATTGCTGCACAATTACTAAGCTCACCCGACCCCGTACAGGTAAACGAAAAATTACTGGCCGAATTACAGCAATACGGCATCACAGATCATAACACCTTACTGCCTGTTGATATTTTTAACTGGGAAAGCGTATTAACACTGAAAGGTTTTGTGTTAATGATCTTCGGCGGTTTCCTGGTAGGTTTCGGCACAAGATATGCGGGTGGCTGCACTTCGGGGCATGCGATCATGGGACTGAGCAATCTTCAATGGCCGTCATTGGTAGCAACCTGTTCTTTTATGGCAGGCGGATTTATTATGGCCAATCTTATTTTACCTCTTATTCTACGATTATAATATGCAACCAAAAGAGAACAATACCGATTTCGAAACACGTTCACTCGATTCTATTTGTATAGATGCAGAGGAAATAACACATCCCTGGTGGCATAATTTCAAATATCTTTTTATGGGCACCCTGTTTGGGATCATCCTGATAAAAGCGGAGGTTATTTCATGGTTTCGCATACAGGAAATGTTCCGCTTGCAAAGTTTTCACATGTATGGTGTGATCGGCTCTGCAATTGCGGTAGGTGCGCTTAGTGTTTTCCTTATCAAAAAATACAAGGTGAAAACCATCTATGGTGAAAACATTGACCTTTCTCCCAAATCATTTAATAAAGGACAGGTTATCGGTGGTTTACTGTTTGGTTTTGGATGGGCGATCACAGGCGCATGCCCGGGCCCGTTGTTTGCGCAGATAGGTGCGGGTTCAAGTGTGATCATCGTTACTTTATTCAGCGCGATCGCTGGCACCTGGGTGTATGGTTTGTTCAGGAACAAATTACCGCATTAGGCATTCATATCCTCTAAGAAAACATATCAATGAGATCGAACCGGGTATATTTATTATTACGCTTAGTAGTATTGTTCCTGGTGATCCTATTGATATTCAGGAGAGAGAAAATGCCTGTTGTTCCGATCGTTCATGAACTCGCAGCTGATTGCTGGACAGGTGCAGGCGCCAACCAGATACCCGTTACAGAAGCAGGTAAACTCATTCGTTATGGCAGGAGTTTGATAGAGAACACCGCGCAATACCTTGGGCCGAAAGGATCAGTGGCGCGGATCAGCAATGGTATGAACTGCCAGAACTGTCACCTGGAAGCAGGCACCAAACCCTGGGGTAATAATTATGGAGCGGTCGCCGCTACCTATCCAAAATTCAGGGAGCGGTCGGGCAGCATTGAGACCATCGAAAAAAGGGTTAACGATTGTATAGAACGAAGCCTGAACGGGAAAGCGATCGATAACAACAGCACAGAAATGCGTGCCATCATCGCTTATATCACATGGCTGGGCAACGACGTTCCCAAAGGAACCAGGCCCAAAGGTTCGGGCATTATGGAACTGTCTTACCTCCCAAGACCTGCGGACCCTATCAAAGGAAAAACGGTCTACACAACAACCTGCGAAAGATGTCACGGAAAGAATGGCGACGGGCAAATAAATGCCGGGGGAAATGGTTATCTCTATCCACCTTTATGGGGTAACAACAGTTATAACAGCGGGGCAGGTTTGTACAGGCTGTCAAGGTTTGCAGGATATGTAAAAAACAATATGCCCAATCCGCTCAATTACCACAACCCGCAACTAAGCGATGAAGAAGCATGGGATGTTGCAGCTTATGTAAACTCGCAGCCGAGGCCTTATAAAGATCTGAGCAAGGACTGGCCGAATATTAAAAAGAAACCGTTTGACCACCCGTTTGGGCCGTATGGGGATACGATGAGTGAAGCGAGACATAAGTATGGGCCGTGGAAGAGCAATTATTAATTACTAATTAGTAATTAGTAATTAGTAATTAAAAAACGCGTCCAAAAGAATGAACAGGCTTCGAAATTAAGGATGGTGCCGTGTATGCTCAACCAATTATTAACTATTAACTATTAACTATTAATTTTCAACCTCATCACCCAATCTTTCTGCACATCGTTGCCTAAAATAAAATCCTGTTCTGCAAATATTTCGAAACCGAAAGAGGTGTAAAATTGTAAGGCGCGGTCATTTTGTTTCCATACGATGAGCCAGAGGAAGGTTTTGTTTTCGGCAATGGCATGGGCAACGGCAGCCTGCATTAATTTCTTACCCACTCCCCTGCCAATAAAAGCGCTGCGTGCATACAATCGGCAGATCTCAACAGCATTTTCTTCGGGGATCCGTGGATGTGTTTCATCTCTCAGGAAAATATAACCGGCAGGTTCTTCATTTTCATAGGCAAGAAGGAAAAGGTTACCCTCTATACCCACCTGTGCCATTAATTTTTCTTTATTGAACTGTTCCGACATGAATTTATCCATGTCTTCTTTTGTGTTATACGCAACATAGGTTTCATAAAATGTTTCGCGGCTGATATCGGCTATCAGTTCTGCATCATTTACCGTGGCTGTTCTTATCTCTATCATATACCGAAAATATTACCGTCATTTCAACGCAGAAGAAAATCCTACAGGCACATAAGATTTCTCCTTCGTCGAAATGACGGTCAAAAATTACTAATTACTAATTATTAATTATTCACTAACTCCACCACCATTGCACTCGCTCCCCCACCCCCGTTACAGATACCTGCTGCGCCGATCTTTCCTCCATGCTGTTTCAGCACGTTGAGCAACGTAACGATAATGCGTGCCCCGCTGCAACCCAGCGGATGGCCCAACGATACCGCGCCGCCGTGTACATTTACTTTCGCCGGATCGAGCTGCATCTTTTGAATATTTGCGATACCTACTACAGAGAACGCCTCGTTCAGTTCTGTAAAATCAATATCATTCATCGTTAAACCGGCTTTGGCAACCGCTTTCGGAACAGCCAGCGACGGGGTTGTTGTGAACCATTCCGGCGCCTGTTCCGCATCTGCGTAACTGCGTATTATGGCAAGCGGTTTAATACCCATCGCCTCTGCTTTTTCTTTACTCATCAATACCAGCGCAGCTGCGCCGTCGTTCATGGTAGATGCATTGGCAGCAGTAACCGTTCCATCCTTGGTAAAAGCAGGTTTGAGTTCAGGGATCTTATCAAATTTTACATTGAATGCTTCTTCATCCTTTGCAAATTTTACCGGTTCGCCTTTACGCTGCGGTATCTCAACAGGCACGACTTCTGCATCAAAATACCCGTTTGCCCAGGCAGCCTGGCTGCGCCGGTAACTTTCCGTGGCAAAGGCATCCTGGTCGTCGCGACTGATATTGCATTCTTTGGCGCAGAGTTCGGCTGCGTTGCCCATGGCATAGTTATGATACACATCGGTAAGGCCATCTTTCGCGAGGCCGTCTACCAGGTTTACATTTCCATATTTATTACCCCAGCGCATGTTGGGACTATAATAAGGCACATTGCTCATGCTCTCCATACCGCCAGCCACAACAATATCAGCATCGCCCAGCAAAATACTTTGTGCTGCCTGTGCAATGGCTTTCATGCCGCTTGCGCAAACTTTATTTACGGTGGTGCAGATCACACTATCAGGCAAGCCGGCAAACCTGGCTGCCTGGCGTGCAGGCGCCTGGCCGGTATTGGCCTGTATTACACAACCCATAAGTACCTCCTGTACATCAGTGGAACTGATACCTGCTCTTTCAACGGCCGCCCTGATGGCAAAAGCGCCTAACTGCGGGGCTGTAAATTCTTTTAAACTCCCACCAAAACTGCCGATCGGTGTACGCACGGCAGATACAATATAAACGGTCCTGTTACCCATGATTTTTGTTTTGAGGCGCAAAGATAATGATTTGCACTAACGATTGTTAGTAGTGTAATTATCCCGTAGAAATACGGGATTTTACCCGTTGTTTGGGACACGTAACAGGTTTAGTTTTAACCCGTAGTAAACGTTTACAAATGTTTACCAAAATAACCAAACTGCGAACCCCATGCAAACAGCCCCCCACCAGATCACCGAATTAGCGATCGATCTTAGTACCATCCCGATCGTTTTCCGTTGCGCATTTGTGCTTTTTTTATTCCTGGTTATGTTTTTAATGAAGGATAAGGACAAGAAAAACGAAGTTGAGAGGATCAACGACTGATAAAAACACGGCCCATTACTATGAGCCATGTTAGCTAACTAACCCTCTATCGTAAAATTCCACCCGAATTTATCTTCATCCCTGCCAGTCCGTAAACGTTCCAGGCGGTATTTCAATCTTGTGGAGATACTTGTTTTGGTATAAGCCGGTACGGAATGATCTACCCCATTGATATGGATGGTGCCTATCGGTGCCACGACCGCGGCCGTGCCTGCGCCAAATGCTTCTGTGATGGTTCCTTTGGCAAAAGCGTCTTCCAGTTCCTGCACAGATACCCGGCGCTCTTCTGTTTTATAGGCAAGATCGCGCGCAAGCGTAAGCAATGAATCGCGTGTGATCCCATCGAGAATGGAATCGGATAAAGGAGGTGTGATCAACGTGTCATTGATCACGAACATCACATTCATAGAACCGGATTCTTCTATGTATTTATTTTCTTCCGCGTCGGTCCATAATACAGCATCATACCCTGCTTTTTTTGCGAGCATCGTTGGATAGAATGAACCTCCGTAATTACCACCGCATTTTGCAAAACCCGTTCCTCCCCTGGCCGCCCTTATATAACCGGTCTCTATTTTTACTTTGATCGTATGTGCAAACAAAGCCGGCACCGGCCCGGTGAAAATGATAAAACGATATTCTTCCGAAACCTTTAACCCGAATTTTGCTTCGCTTGCAAATGCAAACGGGCGCAGGTACAATGCCGTTCCGGGTTCTGAAGGCACCCATGCCTCATCCAGTTCAACAAGCTTTGATAATCCTTCTACGAAAATTTCCCTGGGTACCACCGCCATACACATTCTTTCGAGCGAACGTACAAAACGGTCGTAGTGTTTTTCCATCCGGAAAATATTGATGCTTCCATCCTCCATGCGGAAAGCTTTCATGCCTTCAAACACGGTTTGGCCATAGTGCAGGGCAAGCATCGACGGACTGGCAACCAGGTTTCCAAAAGGTACAATATGCGGCGCATGCCATTCACCATCGTAATAATCGCACACCAGCATGTGATCGGAAATATATTTGCCGAATTCGAGATTGGAAAAATCAACCTCAGCTAATTTGGAATGATTCGTTTTACGAACCTGTATTTCTGTAAGTAGTTCCATTTGTAGGTTTTGATTTATTTATTTGAGATAATTTCCTGTTGCGGTAACTGGTGATATTTTTTAGCGCCGGCGATAGCGTCGTCTATACCAATTACCATTTTTACATTGGCGCGTTCGTATACCCCCTTCTCAGGTTGCAGGTGTATAAAACCGATCTTCTCATACAACTTTATCGCACCTGCATTTTTTGTATTCGAATACAGGATCACTTTTGCCGCACCCAGTTCCTTTGCCTTTTCAAAACTGGCATAGCTGATCGCTTCTGCAATGCCCCGCCGCCTGAAATTGCTGCCTACTGCCATCTTGGTAAATTCATATACAGTATCCGTTACCTTTCGCAGTCCCACCGTACCCGCCACTTCTCCCTCATACAGCGCCATAAGGATTGCGCCGCCATCTTTTAATATGGCTTCACCCGGGTTGGTAAGTACAAATTCATCCACCGGCTCCATGGTAAAAAATTCTTCGATCCATTGACGGTTGAACTTTTCGAAATACGGCTGGTGCACAGGTTGGTAATCAACGATAGAGATAGGGTTCATGCATTTTTATTTTTAAGACAACACAAAATTGTTTGAAAGTTTACTATTAAAACAGATTCAGTTTTTGTATTTTTGACTAGATCAGATAGGATAAGCAATTATAATTAGTAATGAATAGTTAGTAATTGCCGCCGATGAGCGGCACACAAATATTTATTAGTAAACCCTGAATTATGAAGTTCAATGGAGATGACCATTTGTATATGCAGGTGGCGAACGGGCTTGAAAAAATGATCGCTGAAGAAGTTTTGCTGATAGGCGATAAACTTCCTTCGGTGCGCATTTTAAGTGAAGAGAACGGGATCAGCATGGGCACCGCGTTCCAGGCATATTATCATTTGGAAGCAAAGGGATTGATCGAATCAAGACCGAAGTCGGGGTATTATGTGAGGTTTAATCACAAAAGATTCCCGGCGCTGCCAAAAATGATCCCTACCGATGCTTTATCGCATGATGTAAGCGTAAAGGAAATGATCGCTTCGTTGTATGCCGATATCAGTTCAACAGCTGTGATCAATTTTGCATTGGCCGTTCCCGACCTGTCTTTATTGCCCGCCGCCAAGATCAATAAATCCGTGATGCATGCCATCCGCAATTCGCCGGACCATTGCATTGGCTATGAACATACACAAGGCAATCCTGAATTACGCAAACAGATCGCCAAACTTTCTTTTAACTGGGGCGGCAAAGTTAAACCTGATGAAGTAGTGGTTACCTCGGGTTGCCTGGAAGCAGTTACACTTTGTTTGAAAGCTGTTACCAAATACGGCGATACCGTTGCGGTGGAATGCCCTACTTATTTCGGTATTTTCCAGGCCATTGAGAATATGGGCCTGAAAGTAGTAGAGATCTCATCAGATCCTGTTAACGGCGCGGATCTCGACAGTTTTGAAAAAGCGGTCAAAAATTTTCCTATCAAAGCCTGTGTATTTATTCCCAATTACAATAACCCTATGGGCAGTTGCATGCCCGACGACCAGAAAAAAAGATTGGTGAGTATCATCACCAAACACAACATCCCTTTAATAGAAGATGATATTTATGGTGAGTTGTACTTCGGCAAAAACCGGCCGAGAACCTGTAAGTATTATGATACAAAAGGTTTGGTGATGCATTGTTCTTCCCTGTCAAAATCACTAACCCCCGGTTACCGCATCGGCTGGGCCATACCGGGAAAGTTTATTGATGAAGTAAAACAGATGAAACGCATTCACAATATCAGTTGCCCTAATATTACACAGGCGGCGATTGCACATTTTTTACAACATGGCAGGTATGAATATCATTTAAAGAACCTGCGGAAGGCCTTGCATACCCAGAGCCTCCGTTACATGCAGGCAGTGATCGATCATTTTCCCGAAGACACAAAAGTATCGAGGCCACAGGGCGGATTTATTTTATGGATAGAACTGAACAAAAAAATAAACACCTTCAAACTCCGGAGCGAAGCCATGAAACACAATATCTCTATCATGCCCGGCCGGATCTTTTCGGTAAGTGCCAATTATACAAACTGCATGCGGCTCAGTTTTGGAAAACAATACACGGAGGATACAGAATATGGCTTGATGGTAGTGGGTAAACTGATCAGGAAAGCAATTAGTAATTAGTAATTTTTCCAGGTTTGTTCTTTTGTATCCAAATCTGTTTTATCTTCATGCTTCCTCAATTAAATCATTGTATAGAAGCACTCCTCTACACTGACATCTTTTACTGGTTTTGTAACTTTGTTATTTTCAATTTCAAGAGTATCCGGAAAGCACAGGTGCCCAATTACTAATTACTAACTCCTAATTACTAATTGCTCTAACTGCCATTTTGTGGAAATTTTATGATTTTGAATCTTACACCGGTAAATAGATAGTCTATTTTTATTATATAATCATCCCTAAATGATTTTACCAAAACTGCTGCGGAAAGGGTATGCCTGTATGGCTATCGGTTTCTTCTTTTTTTCATTTTCCGCGTCTGCACAGATGATCCCTGTTAAAGGAACCGTTACCGATACCTTAAGTAAAACCGCTATGCATAATGCGGTTATCTATCTTAAGAATCCAAAAGATTCTTCGCTGGTAAAATACACGCGCGCAGATACAAAAGGCGTTTTTGAATTGGGCGCTGTTGATGCAGGGAGGTATATTATGGTGGTTACCTATCCTAATTATGTAGACTGGATCGATTCGATCGATATTAAAGGGACTGCCGCCGTGGATATTCCGGTTGCGTTAACTACCAAAGCGCACCTGTTACAGGAAGTGATCGTAAGACAAACCATTGCCCCTATCCGCATTAAAGGGGATACAACAGAATATATTGCCGACAGCTTTCATGTAAAACCCGGCGCCACCGTTGAGGATCTTTTGAAGATCATGCCCGGTTTTTCTGTAAACAGCAAAGGAGTGATCACCACACAGGGCCAGAAAGTGCAGAAAGTATTGGTTGATGGAGATGAATTTTTTGGAGACGATCCTACCATGGCCACACAAAACCTAAATGCAAAAGATGTGGCGCGTGTTCAGGTATATGATAAGAAAAGCGACCAGTCTACTTTAACAGGTATCGATGATGGCAGCAAGGAAAAAACCGTGAACCTTGTATTAAAGGAAGAAGCAAAAAAAGGGTATTTCGGATCTGTAACAGCCGGAACGGATTTTAATAAATACTATCAAAGTAAATTATCCGCCAGCCGGTTTACCAGCTCTTTAAAAATGGGTGCACTTATTACCGCGGACAGAACAGGCCGTAATGGCATGTCGTGGGAAGAGGAACAAGACTACGGTAATATTACCAGCACTGTTGAAAACGGGCAGGTGCAATTTAAATGGGAAGGCGATGATGATTTTGATACCTGGGGACAACAGGGCATTCCTGAAAACATGCAGACAGCCGCTATGCTGAACAAAAAATTCGGCAAGCTAAAAAATAATACGGCAAACAATTTTAGCTACAACCATTTGAACCTGGCAGGCGATGCCGCTACTGCTACAAAATACATTTTACCGGATACCATTTATTATAACAACCAGGCGCGTTCTAACAGCAGCAGCAAATGGAAACAGAATGCGAGTACAAAAAATGAGTTTAACCTCGATTCGCTCACAACCATTAATATTAATGCCAGGGTGAGCAAAGGCAAAAGCAGCAGCTATAGTTTGCAGACAGGTGAATACCTCACAGACAAATTCGCTCCCGTTAATAAAAGCAGCCGCACCAACACTTCTTCCGGCGATAACAGCAGCAATAAAGTAGATATCTTCCTGAGAAGAAAACTGAACCCGGCGGGTACACGTTCCATCACCCTGAGCACAGGAATATCGGGCAATCAAAGTACGAGCGAAGGATACCTGTATAATAAAACAGATTTTTATGTGAATGGCTCAGCTTCTTCACAAAACATAATAGACCAGCGGAAAGTAAATAATGCCGAGACAAAAACTATGCAGGCCCTGGTAAGTTATATTGAGCCGGTCAGCAAAAAAATGTCGCTGAACATAAACTACACATTCAATACGAGCAATACGGACCAGGACACACGTTCGTATGAAAAAACGAACGGCAAATACGACTCGCTGAATCTCTTGTTCAGCAATCATTTCCGGTTTGTCAATACATCACACCGGGGTGGGTTTACCTTTAATTATATAACCAAAAAACTGACGGCAAAGGCAGGGCTTGCTGTTCAGGATCTTGCGTTGAAGCAAACAAATATTTATAAAGACTCTTCGCTCGCAAGAAAATTCACGAACTTTTTTCCGAATGCCAATATAAGATGGAAATTTTCACAATCAGGCAGTTTTAATTTTAACTATAGCGGCAGTACGCAACAGCCTTCATTACAGCAGTTACAGCCGATCATCAATAACAATGATCCTTTGAATATTGTTGTTGGCAATCCAAACCTACGGCCTGCATTCAGTCATAATATCTGGTTCAACCTTTCTGATTATAAAGTACTCAGTAACCGCGGGATCTGGGGATATGGCAGTATCAATTTTACGGAGAACGCTTTCAGCAGTAAGAGCGTGGTAGATAACCAGGGGATACGCACCACTGAAACTGTTAATGTAAACGGGAACTATAATTATTACGCAGGGTTCAGTATCAGCAAACAGGTAAAATTTTTGAAACTCGATATATCCATCGACCCAGGGTTCAACGGCAGCAGGAATATCAATTTTGTAAATGGCTTACAAAATACCACGAAAAGGTTCAGCCCGTCGCTTGGTGTAAGCATACGCAGGTCGATCGAGAAAAAAATGAGTTTCGACGTTTCGTATAATGCAGGATTCAATCGTTCTGAATCATCCATCAACGCCGGCGCTGTTACCGAATACTGGACGCAAAATGTACGCTCCTATATTTATTATAAGTTCAAAGGTGGATGGGAACTGAATACTGATATCAGTTATAACTATCGCCAGAAATTATCACCAACGGATAAAAATAATAACGCGTTGGTATGGAATGCTTCGTTAGAAAAGAAACTGTTCAAAAAAGCAGACATTACCGCTATTCTCTCAATGAACGATATCCTCAACCAGAGAATAGGCTTTAACAGGGATATCACCAGCAACTATATCAGTGAGAACACATATACCACCGTACAACGATATACTTTATTATCACTAAGGTGGAAATTTAACAAGAACCGGAAACCATCTGAAGATGATGACGATTAACGGGCAAATAAATAATGTATGAAAACGATAACCTGTTTATTTTTTCTACTCGCGTTGGCGGTAACGGGCAACACACAAACCCAGTTTATTACTGCGGGCAAGATCGAGTATGAAAAAAAATTCAACATCCACAAAGAAATAGAAGACGAACATTGGCTTGACAATGTGAAGGATAAGCTTCCTAAATTCCGTACATCCCTGCACAACCTTTATTTTAAGGATGGCAAGACCTTGTACGAAAAAGGCACCGACGTATATGTAAAGCTCCCTTTTATGGGTGATGACAACAGCGTGGACGATGTCATTTATACTGATCTGAAACAAGGAACTTTTGCCAAAAAACAATCCGTATTTGATGAGACATTCCTGATCAGCGATTCGATCCGTCGCATCAAATGGCAGATGACAAACGAACTGAGGGATATCGCCGGTTTCGAATGTCATAAAGCCGTGGGAAAAATCCTCGACTCTGTTTATATCATTGCATTTTATACAGACCAGATCACGGTAAGCGGTGGGCCGCTCTCCTATTGCAATCTCCCTGGAATGATCCTGGGTGTAGCCATTCCGAGGGTTAACCTTACCTATTTTGCTACCAAAGTGGAACTGGCAGAACCTAAACCGGAAAAACTGGTACCGCCTACAGCAAAGAAAAAAGTGAATTACAAAGGGTTTGCGCAAACCATTCAGAAAGCGATGACAGATGGCGACTGGGGTAGCTACGGGCGAAAGATCGTGATCAATGCTTTGCTATAGTAACGGCGCTTTGCCACCAATCAATCCTGGCTAACCAACTGGATACCTGTTTTTGTGAACGCGATCTTCTGTGCCTTGTATAAATTACCGGTAGTCATTTTAAATGTTTTCTTACTCATCCCGAAAAAATCATAGATCTCCTGCGGATCAGATTTATCGTGATAAGGCAGGTAACCGTTGTTCTCGCTTAATAAACGGAGTATTTTACCGGCTTCATCTTCTACTTTCCGGTAACCGGGCTTACCAAGCACCACATCAATTTTATTATCCGGGCGGATCGTTTTAATAAATCCCTCCAGCTTATCACCAATGTGTAACGTTGTATAGACCTCGTTGCTGTGCAGCAACCCCGTGTGTTGGTTATTGATGATCATCACGTACCCCAATTCGGACTGACGGTACACCAGTAACTCAACAATATCGAGTTCTTTTACGGTCAGCTCATCATTATTCAGCAGCGACTCGATCTTTTCAGTGGCCGCTACGCGCCCGGTCTGTTCGTCGATGTATAATTTAACCAGGTATTCGGCGCCTTCGCGCATACCACCAAGTTGCTTTGATTTGGGAACAAAGAGATCCTTCATCAATCCCCAATCCAAAAAAGCGCCCAGACCGGTTACAGAGATGCATTTCATCTTTACGATCTCTCCCACTACTGCTTTGGCTTTTTGTGTTGTGGCGATCAGGCGGTTGTCTGAATCGTGGTAAACAAATACATTGAGTTCATCACCCACGCGAAGTGTGCGCGGGGCGAAACGTTTGGGCAACAGGATACCCTCTCCGCCATCATCGAGGTAAAAACCAAAATCTACTTTACGGCTTACTGTAAGTGTGTTGTATTGTCCTACCAGTACTTCATTCATCGATCATGCGATTTGTTCAGGATGGCGAAGGTACGATTGTTTATTTTGAGGAGTTAAAACCCTGCTTTTGTGTGCGATTTAATTTGCACACAAAGGCACCAAGGCACGGTTTGTTGAGAAATGTTTATATGTTAGCAACTTTCACGATACCCAAAGCCAGGCTTTTGATATTTTCACGGATATGAAGCAAAAAATACGGGCCGCGGGTATTATTTTATTCTTGTTGATACACGCGCATTCTTTTTCACAAAATGTAGAGGGTCACTGGTATGGCGTAGGCATTGTACAGGCAGCCAATGATAACAATAATTACATGTCGGAATTGATCCTTCGCGATAAAGGAAGGGTGGTATCAGGAACGCTGCAGTATTATTTTAAGGATAGTCTTATTAAGGTGGCTATTAATGGCAGTTATGACGATGAAACGCATAAACTACGCATAAGGCCTTTTTTAATGATCTATTACCTTTCACCCAATGCACGAAAAAGTATTGATGTGAAAATGTCGGGTGATTTTACATTGCTGGCTTCAAAAACAGAATCAGTGTTATCAGGGAGCCTTGTCAGTGATGCCGAACACAGGAGAACAACACCCCCGATCAATTTCAGGTTCACGCGTTCGAACGATACCGCCGATCTGGTAATGAAGGATGAGCCGGAAGAAACAGGAAAAGATACAATAGCTGCTATAGTTCCGCAACCCGTTCAGCCTGCAGAAGTTTTTACGCAACGCCCGAAAGTATTTACCAAGGAAATTGAAGTGGTTAATTCCTCTTTACGTTTAGAGATCTACGACAATGGCGAGATCGACGGAGATGAGATCTCCCTTTTCCTGAATAATAAAAGGATATTGGTTAAATCGAAACTCACCCACAGGGCCATCCGCGTTAATATAGAACTTGATCCCAGCCTTGAATACAACGAACTCAGCATGTTCGCAGAAAACCTGGGTATGATCCCGCCTAACACGGCAGCGCTGATCTTGTACGACGGGAAAACACGGTATGAAACTTTATTGTCGAGCGATCTGAATAAGAGCGCTACTTTGAAGTTGAAGCAGAAGAAGTAATTTTTTTCACGCGCCTTTGCGCCAAAGCTTCAGCGTCGGCACAAAGGCGCGAAGAAGGCAAAGAATTGTTGAGCAAGCCCTTGATCTCCTTTGCCCCTTTGCTCTCTTAGCTTCTTTGCGTGAATCTCTTTAATACGCTAGTAATTCCGCATTTAATTTCTTCGCCAACCCCTTCGCTCCCCAACTCATTACCACATCATGGTTATAATTAAAGGCAGGTTTCAGTATAAAGGATAAATAGTTCATCCATGTTTTATTGGTAAACACCGTCCAGTTGTATTGAATGTAGGTAATGCCGTTTTTTTCTTCGAAGAACCATTCGCCTTCTCCTTCCAGTTCCCCGAAAGCCTCGCCCTTCATGCGTTTATATTTCTCCAGTTCGGTTAAACGCATCTTGAAAGCAAGCTGGTAGGGTAATATGCTGCGCCAGGTATATTCGCGAACGCCGCCGATGCCATCGGCATCGCCTTTTTCCAGTTCACTTACTTTCACCACTCCTTTCCACCATTGCGGCCATTCCAGGGAGTCGTGGATAGCATCCCATACCTGTGTAAGCGGGGCCTTGATTTGCCAGCGGGTAATGAATGCATACTGTGTTGCCATAAAATATTTTTATAACATACGATAAGCGGCGCCGGCCGGATTATCCAAACAGTTCAGGCTGTGCATTGTCATCTTTCGGCTTCAGTTCCCATTCCATCTCAATCGTTTTGCTGTAGTCTGTAAGCTTGGCCCCCACTGCTTTCCAGCCCATCACTTCCACCATTTTTGCTACTTTGAATTTGGCTTTCCTCACCTGCTGGCCACGCCCGGTTTGCACCACCAGGATAGGCTCTGCATCTGTGGTTACCGCTTCGAGGCGGTTACCTTCGCCTTCTTTGATAAAAGTGAACTGGGTCCTGATCGTGGTGGTCTCTATCTTAAAACGTTTGATATTGTACTGTTGTTTATCGTTATCAAGATATACGGCGCTGATGACTTTTTCCGGTACGAATTTTTCGATCAGCGTAATTTTCTCCGGTTCAAAACGCTGTGTGATCTCTGTGTCCGTTAATTCATAAGATCCGTCATTATAAAAAACAATGATCTTATCATCTTCGAAACTGCCAAGGTATTGTCCTTTTTCTTCGGTATTTAAACGGCCGAATTTATCGTCGAACCATAATTTGCGCCCGGCAAGGGTGCTTCTTCCGGCTTCTTTAAACTTAACGGTTTTGATCGGGTACTTGGTAACCTGGTTGCCCATGCTGCTCCGGCCCTTGATCTCCATTTCTTCAAAAAAGAAATCGAGTTCTTTGATACGCGCAGAACAATTCGGGCTCAGTATGATCTTAACAACTTCCGCCTCCCCGTTTAAATTGGCTGAGAAGTAATGGACCTTACTTTTATCAGAGCCTTTGGTTAGGTCATATTCTTTATCGCGTGTTACGCCTGTAACATTGAAACGTTTGGCATAACTCACACCCGATTTACCATCCAGATAGATCATGTTGTAAGTGGTGCGCTCATCGTTCTTCTCGAAAACGGCGGCATGGATAATGTCCTTGCCGATAAATACTTTATCAGATACTTTCACCACTTTCATGGTACCTCCTTTGGTGAAGGCGATGATATCGTCGTAATCAGAACACTCACAAAGGAATTCATCCTTCTTGAGGCTGGTGCCGATAAACCCTTCTGCCGCGTTCATGTACAACTTGGTGTTGGCGATGGCTACATGTTTTACCTGGATGGTATCAAATTCTTTGATCTCTGTTTTGCGTTCCCTTCCCTTACCATATTTCTTAAGCAGGTTCTCGAAATAGGCAACGGCAAAATCGGTTAAGTTATCGAGATCGAATTTTACCTGTTTGATATCAGCTTCAATACCTTTGATCTGCTCGATGAGTTCATTGATATCAAGACGGTAGATACGTCTTACAGGCTTTTCCGTCAGTTTTAGAATATCTTCTTTCTGGATGGCCCTTTTTAATTTTTTCTTGAAAGGTGTGAATGCTTTGTCGATCGCTTCTATCACCACATCCCAGGTAGCATGTTTCTGTTCAAGTTCTTTATAGATCTTTTCTTCAAAGAAGATTTTTTCCAGCGAGGTATAGTGCCATTTGTCTTCCAGCTCGGCGAGTTTGATCTCGAGTTCTTTCTTTAGTAACGCCTTCGTATTTTCCGTAGAAACATTCAGCAATTCATGCGCTGTAAGGAACTGCGGCTTGTCGTTCACGATCACACATGCATTGGGCGAAATACTTACCTCGCAATCTGTAAATGCATACAATGCATCGATAGTGATATCTGGAGATATACCTGGTGCGAGATCGATCTGGATCTCAACATCTGCTGCAGTTACGTCCGTTACTTTCTTGATCTTGATCTTTCCCTGGTCGTTGGCTTTGGTAATACTCTCCATTAACTGGGTGGTTGTAACGCCATACGGAACATCGCGGATCACCAGTGTTTTTTTATCCAGCTCTTCTACATGCGCCCTCACCCTTACTTTACCGCCACGTTTGCCATCGTTGTAGTTAGACACATCCACCATTCCCGCGGTTTGAAAATCGGGGTACAGTTCAAATTTTCTGCCGCGCAGACTTTTAATAGATGCTTCTATCAGCTCACAAAAATTATGTGGAAGGATCTTGGTTGATAAACCCACCGCTATCCCATCCGCGCCCTGTGCCAGGAGTAACGGGAATTTCATAGGTAGTACTACCGGTTCGTTCTTTCTTCCATCGTAGCTTAACTGCCACTCTGTTGTTTTGTTATTGAACGCAACTTCCAATGCAAACTTTGATAAACGCGCTTCTATATAACGTGCGGCAGCCGCTTCATCACCTGTTCTTACATCGCCCCAGTTACCCTGCGTTTCAACCAGCAGGTCCTTCTGCCCTATATTCACCAATGCATCTCCAATGCTCGCATCGCCATGCGGGTGGTACTGCATGCTTTGGCCGATAATGTTTGCCACTTTATTAAAGCGGCCGTCATCCATTTCCTTCATCGCATGAAGGATACGTCTCTGCACAGGTTTCAACCCATCCTCAATTGCCGGAACAGCACGTTCCAATATTACATAGGAAGCATAGTCAAGGAACCAGTTCTTATACTGTCCCTGTACGCCTGTTTCGTTTTCAAATACCCGGTTCTCTTTTTTTTCTTTCGCCATAATTCGTTTCAAATTTGAGAACCTGAGAATTTGACAATTTGAAAATGGTACTATAGTTGCCGCATTTTCAAATTCTCAAATTTTCAGATTCTAAACGTATCTTTCTGTCCGTCTTCCAACGTATTCAGTTCTAAAAAAATAGTATCTGTATCGGCTATCACTTCGTGCCAGGCAAAAGGGTAAACCGTTACCATGGCGGGTGCGATAACTTTTTCGGTTCCTTTGATCTCTGTGTTTCGCACATCAAACCAATGGATGGTAATTTCCCCTGAGAAAAGGATCAGCTTTTCCGGGTTTTTCCCAACAGATAACCCTTTATGATAATGCCTGGCGCTCACAGCACCTTTTTTACGATAGCCACAAACAAACTGTGTGCTCCTGTCCGTATCAAAATAATGCGTAGGGCCTCTTTCGTCTTCGGCGATCTTGGGTATTGCGGTTACTTCTACCATATCTTGTTTTTCATAGTTGATACAATTCAAGCGGTTGTTCATTCGGGTCGTAGAAAAACAGGAAATCTTTCCCTGTAAATTCATCTGTCCGTATCTCTTCTGTTCTTACTTTTTTTGCTATCAGCCATTCATATCCCTGTTTGATATCTTTCACTGCAAATGCCAGGTGCCTCAATCCTTTCGCTTCGGGGAAAGAAGCGCGTTCGCGGTATTCAGGGAAGGAGAACAATTCTATTTGATACAAGCCATTCAATGCAAGATCCAGTTTATATGAATTTCTTTCTTCCCTGAATATTTCTGCGGTTATGGTAAACCCCAATATCTCTGTATAAAACCGTTTGCTTTCCTCATACAGCTCATTGGTCGTAAGCATAGCGATATGATGAATAGATTCGATCTTCATCAGGCTTCTGTTTCTGTTATCGCGTTCTCAGCATTGCCTGCTCCCGGCAATGACACCGTTAACTCTTTCCAGCCTTTTTCCCAATCGCCCTGTACAGCCAGTTTGCCCTGCGATACCAGCTCGCGTATGCGCCATACAAGAAACACGTCGCCTGTTTTTACTTTCATCTTACCCAGTGTATTACCCAGGAACTTGAACATTTTTTGTGGCGCCGGGCTAGCATTGGACAGGATATCTTTATCATAAAAATCAGCGTCTTTGCCAGTTATTTTTTTACCTCCCTCTAGGAAACGGACAACTGCATTTTCATTACACTGTTTTTTCCATTCATCAGGATCCACTTCAAATTCGCTTAATGTAATGGGCCTGGCCAGTTTTTTTGCTTTCAGGAATTCTTTTGGTTGAATTTCAAAAAGGCTGGTCGGGTAAAATATATTTCCTTTCTCGTTGATAAAAGGAAGGTTATTTAAATACAACACATGAATTCTGCCCTGGTAGTTTTTCAGCTGGCTCATCAGCCAGTAATAACCGCACACATCATGCACATTCTGTCCCATCCATATCCAGGCCTGTTCACCGGGTTCTTCATCCAGGCGTTTTAACAGGTTGTGGACGGTCATTTTATCATCAACAATATTCAAAGAGTCAGTATAAGGAGAAAACTCCAGTAACATTTTCCACCAATCCCTTCTTGCCTGGTATCCTTCGGTTTGGTAAATATCTTCCAACGGGCCAACAGCAAAATCATCTTTGATCTCTACGATTTCGCCTTGTATTGTTTCATCCAGGTCTATCGCTTTTTGTAAGGCTTCTACGTTTGATTGTTCAAAAACTATATGCAGCATGATTGTTAATTAGTAATTAATAATTAGTAGTTAGTAATTCTTTTACGTGAAACCCATCGATCAATATCCGGCATCACTATTCATTGGGCATTAGTACTTCTTTTCCTGTTATTTCGATCACATCCAGGTCGGTGCGTAAGTTGGCGATAATTTTATCCTGTCGCTCCGGTGTATTTTTTCCCATGTAAAAATCAAGGATATCGTGGATGGCCACTTCATTGTTGATACTGATGAGTTGTTTACGCATATCCTGGCCGATAAATTTGCCAAACTCTTCGGGACTGATCTCTCCCAAACCTTTGAACCGCGTGATCTCGGGTTTGTTTCCCAATTTTTTTACCGCCTGCTGTTTTTCATTTTCATCGTAACAATAAATAGTCTCCTGTTTATTTCTTACACGGAACAAAGGTGTTTCCAGGATGTATACATGTTCGTGTTTAACGAGGTCGGGAAAGAACTGCAGGAAAAAAGTTAACAGGAGCAGCCGTATGTGCATACCGTCCACATCGGCGTCGGTAGCTATTACCACCTGGTTGTAACGCAGGCCTTCCAGCCCGTCCTCTATGTTCAACGCATGTTGCAGTAAATTGAATTCTTCATTCTCATACACCACTTTTTTTGTGAGTCCAAAACAGTTCAAAGGTTTACCTCGCAGGCTAAACACAGCCTGCGAATCTACATTACGTGATTTGGTGATGCTTCCGCTGGCGCTGTCTCCTTCCGTTATAAAAATGGTGGAATTATTCTTAATGGTGTTGAACTCTTCTTTATTTTTTGCCGGTGGCTCGTCATTTAAATGCACACGGCAATCGCGCAGTTTTTTATTATGGAGGTTGGCTTTTTTTGCGCGTTCATTGGCGAGTTTTTTAATACCAGCCAGTTCTTTTCTTTCGCGTTCGTTTTGTTCGATACGTTTTTTTAACGCATCGGCCACCATAGGATTACGGTGTAAGAAATTGTCCAGTTCTTTCGCAAGGAAATCCAGCACAAAATTCTTCATGCTCGGTCCGCCTTCATATACATTCTGTGAACCCAGTTTTGTTTTTGTCTGGCTCTCGAACACCGGCTCCTGCACGCGGACGGAAACAGCGGCTACAATACTGGTGCGTATATCAGACGCTTCATAATCTTTCTTAAAATAATCACGTATCACTTTTACATAAGCTTCCCTGAATGCCTGCTGGTGCGTTCCACCCTGTGTGGTGTATTGGCCGTTCACAAAAGAAAAAATATCCTCGCCGTAATCATTGTTATGAGACAGCGCCACTTCAATATCCTCTCCTTTTAAATGAATGATGGGATAACGAAGTTCATCGGGATTGGTTTTGCGTTGTAAAAGGTCGAGTAAACCGTTTTTGCTTACATACTTCTTACCATTAAAATGCATGGCCAATCCTGCATTCAAATAACAGTAGTTCCATAACTGGTTATCGAGGTATTCATGTATGTAGTGAAAGTTGCGGAACACCGTATCATCGGGCGTAAAGGTTACCAGTGTACCGTTTGGCTCATCGGTTTTGGTTTCTTTGTATTCTTTGATCAGCTCGCCTTTTTCGAATTCTGCTGTCTTCTCTTTCCAGCACATTGGGATCCTAAGCTTAGAATTCCACGTGGACAAGTTGTCGCGGCCGCTTCTATAGTGTCACCTAAATACTAGTGACTCCAGCGTAACTGGACTGGCCACAGTTAGGCCGCAAATGTAATCACACTGGCTCACCTT
>JADMIO011475754.1_pt1 | contig 72016 bp, 83 predicted proteins | sample 8958161 | NCBI WGS metagenome assembly JADMIO01 (sample SAMN16585339, study PRJNA669376) | soil metagenome | isolation source: Crop rotation soil | place: USA: Cullars Rotation, Alabama | collected 2011 | reverse complement strand
CGACAACTTGTCCACGTGGAATTCTAAGCTTAGGATCCCAATGTGCTGGAAAGATTCAGAGCCAGAAAAACATGCCGCTGGAATCACAATAGATGTTGTCAAAAGTGCCAGGAAAAATACAGACTAATTCACAATGATCATAATCGGCATCTTTTATAAGTTAACTTTATTCGATCTTTATGATTTGTAGAGGGTCTCATGAATCATATAGATATTATTTTTGGCACTTTTGGCATAACCAAAATGATCTCATGATAATCCTAATTTTGATATGGTTTGTTTATAGTCGCTGACATATGATTCAGATTAGTAATGCCAAAAGTGCCAGATTTAATAACTCATGATAACGAGCCTCCTAGTATGGGGTTATATATACTAACTTTTTATAAATTATCATAATCAACGTATTAGTAATACCATCATAAATCTGAATTTATTTGTGTGATCATACCATTGGTAAAATGTTAAATTGTTAAATAATTACATAAATTGTTGAACGGATTGCGTCATATTGTTAAATCGCCTCGCTTTAGGCTGCCGAAATGTTATATAATGCGTTTAACATGTCACAGCAGCTTCATCATTTGTGATTAGTTAATCACAAATATGAGTGAACTTCATGATTTTACTCATATTAAATCTGTAATATGCCTTAATCACAATCGATTATTAATAAACATATTGATTATTATAAGCAAAGTTAATAAATTTGCATCATGAAAAATTGATTAATAATCAAATGCAGTGGGATGTTTTAGTAATATGTTAAATGTCATTAGATACATCAATACGAAAAAATGCTTGTACATGTCCACATTGCAGCAATACATTTTCAAATAAAGAAAATTTAAGAAGACATATTCGTCAGTACTGCCATGTTCTAAAGGAGGCAGAACAGGAATTGGAAAGAGAAAGAATTAGGAAAATTGAGGCTGAAAAAGAAATGGAAAAGATCAGACAGAAAGCCTCAGAGGAGGCACTGCAACGGAATAATGAGGTGAAAAGACTTAGTGAGGAAATCAGAGATTTAAAGAATCTGATTTTAAATCGCTCAAGTGAAAACAAGTCACAAGCTTCCATCAATAATAACTATAACCATCTAAACGTAATGTGTATGAGCAAGAATGACGATTTTTTACAAATGCTCACTCTTAAAGATGGAGCTAAGAAAGCACTCACATTCATTAAGAACTGTGCTTTAGCTCGATTACCAGGTGATTGTCGTATTTTGGAAAGAATTTACTTTCCACCTGATAAAAAGCCGGCTCTGATGTATGCGAATCGGAGCCGAACTCAATTTGTTTACTATGATGAAAATCAGAAGCGAATTGTTGAAGGTAATGCAAAGGTTATTGCCAAAATTCTAGCCGAAAATATTCAAAGAAGCTATTTGAAGGGTTCGCAAAGTTTAAGAGATGGTGAAGGTAAACCTATCTATGTTGAAGAAGATCACCCATTTCTTCCTGTGATAGAAGAATTTGATATGTTTACTTGGAATAGTCATATCTATGAACTCAATGACGAAAAATATCAAAAGAAGGTGCTCAATTCTATTCGCATTCCATTCGAAGGTGATGTGGTTCGGGGAGGCTATTGAGAACTTAACCTGATTCACAATCATAGCTCATCCATAAGATGGTCTTACCATTAACTTCAGTCATTTTAAGACTAAGTAAGTTACCATGACTAAAACAAGCACAATAATCCAATTTCATGAGACTGTCAACCAAATTCATGGCTGTTGTTAAAGAGGGGCATTTAAAACAAATAATACCACTATCATATTTGCCTAAACTCTCCGCAATATGGTCACTATCATCTCCAATTTTATATAAACCTTCTCCATGCAATGAATCATTAATAAAAATACAGCCTTTGCCTTGCAATAATAATCGATTTATACCTTCCATACATGAACACTCACCTTCACTGTCACTATCACAGTCACCATTAGGATATCTCAATTTGCAAATGGAACACTCAAATTTATTGATTTGTTCCTTTAAATTTTCAGTTTCCTCTCGATTTTTTTCAGGGAATTCATGAGGGGGATAGACCTCATCAATATCCTCCTCTGTACGAAGAATTCGAGCAGTATATCCCGTATTAACAATTAAATAGTCAAATTTATCAATCGTAAAAGACATTAAGAAAGCACAATCAATCAATGATCACAGATGCTGAGCATTCAAATTTTATAGTCTCAAATGCCAAACCTTAATAAAACTGATCCAAATGGCACACAACACAAAATGATGGAAACAAAGAACCGAACATTCAGTTCCAATTGCATAGTCAATCGAGTACTTTTAATTTTGCGAATGCAATTATATGTGTCCCAACTTACGCATCAACTGATGCGTAAGTCTGGTTATCTGTAGACTTAGCTTCTGCCGGCTTGGTGGACACTACTGCTGGCTCAGCTTCCGCAACTGTGGGCTTAGGCTGATAAATTGCGAAGCTTTCCTTGGGGAGCACAGCTTCATGAGTATTCCAATTGAAGTAAATACTTGTCTTGGGTGGAGCCATTCCTTCGGGACGTTTGAGGCTATTGCAATTGTTGATATTACGAGAAGTCACATACTCGTGCAGAATAGCCTCCCGACACAAATCTGCACGCTCAAAACCCGTCATATCTGGACGTGAAAGCCTGGCTCTCTTGCTCAAGAGACAAAACTTAATGTCTTCAATCGTCTTCTTTATCTTGCTATCCTCTTTATTCTCACCCTTCGAATATTGAGCCAGATACATTTCTAGCTCATAAATTTCCGACTTCAAGGAAGACATCCAAGAAGTCTCATCATAAGATAGACCTTCAGTTGAAGGATAAGGAAAATAAACTTCCTCAAAACGATCACGTGGAGCGTAATATTTGCGAGTTCTGATTTGAGGTGCATGTTGGTAAAAATTACCACTGCCCTCCTTAATTGTCGATTTGGGTGAAGAGAAGAAACTCATTGTGTGCAGATTACAAGATGTGATGAAGCTGGAAAAGCTAATTCTCTTTAATCTCTGGAAAACTGAAGACTAAAATTGGATCAATTTTTCTTATCTACATGAATTGCACTCTTCAACAATCTATGAGATCGAAGAGTGCAATTCAGTGTACCAAATTACATCTATCATGCCTCAGCGGACTTAACTTATTTCCTTTATGAAAATTGATTCCAAATTAACTTTGAATATATTCTGTTAACCTAGACTTTACCTTTACAGTCTTCGGTCACTTATCTTCATCCGTGATGGGTAATTCTATTAAGAAAACTAAGTCTGTGCCGGAAAAGGTGAGTCCCATTTATTCTCCCAAGATGAGTGTGTCACAACCGAAAGATGTCCTTTTGGTACCAAAGGAGACACTTCAAGTGCCAAAGGAGACACTTCAAGTGCCAAAGGAGACAACTCTGGTGCTGAAGAAGGCAAATCTAGTTCCTTCGGAAATGATTCCAGTGCCGAAACCTTCCCAAATTAAGCCTAAGCGGACAGTCAAAGAATCAGAATTACCGATCCCACCCAGTGATCTTAAACTTGAAATGTTCATTCACCGCCTGAAGACATCACCATGGTCTGTGGAGAGCTCTCAAATTGAAGAAATTGTTGTAGCCATCAAAAAGGTTCAACAATCACGCCCATATACTTTCAATCATATTATGCGAATTAAAGGAGAATATGTGTGGGAAACCAAACAGGAAATTCCACGAGGAACACCGTTACATGGAGAACTATCGGCACGTGCTGACAAAAGCGATCTATACAATCATTTGGTCTATTTTACTGGAAATTTTGAGCCTGGCAAATTCATTAATTATGTTATCAGGCTGTTTGTCGAATGCGAACTCTGAACATATTAACCTTCCAATTATGAAGGTAATTATCATTCATTAATGAATGATAATTACTTTGAATTTTCAATTAATTGTGTACATCTTACGCGCATCGTCATGAACAATTATGCGCCCCAATTGTCGAAAATGACTCAAAAGATCTTCTAAACTGGTTACTACTGATTCACCATTCACAAACACACTCTGACCAGAATATTGAATAATCACAATTGGACGGAAGTCAGCCATTAATATAAGACTCTATGAAATCATTGAATTTTAATTGATCAATTTTTAGGTTCTACTGTGACTTCTTCATTGGGAACATAAGAACCACAACAACCTTGAAGAGGATTACGATAGGTTTTTACTGCCTCTTGAATGATAGTGGGAATCGATACATTCATTTCTGCCGAATATTTTTCTAACCAACGGTAATCTCCCAACATTGGACGCATTCGACCAATTAAACCGACTGTCTGCCCTTTAGGCAAATTAATATCAAATAAGTTGACCACATTGTAAACCAAATCAATACATTCGTTAGTGATCTTTGAAGGGAAATAAGTTTTTAAGGGATTAACCCGACCAATTGTTAGTAAATAAATTTCCGGATAAATTGGAGACGCACGACGAAGCTCAATCAGATTAATACCCTCTAAATGCTCCACCGACTTACTAACTGACGACTTATCAAAATAATCATAGGGATATTTTGGTGTAGTCACTGTCAAGCGAAAACCTTCATGATTAGGTTTAGTGTCAATATGGACTATTAATCCCATTTTTTTGACCTTAGCCACCAACTGCCGATATAAATTATTAATTTGCCAATCAATAATCACTTCAGACATAGGTTCAGAAGTATCAGGTAAGGTATAAATACTAGTCAAACTTAACATTGTGTCAATAATATCTAACTCTGAACCATCCTTATCCATTTGTTCTTTCATTAAACTTCTCGTAAAACCACAGGATTTAAAAGGGTCCATCACATAACAACCCACACTACAGAGTTGACCCTGATGATGATAAATACTTACCCAATAACTGACTTTTTGTCCCACAAATTTACCAGACACCCGATCACCACTAATTGTCATCTCTAAATCGCTACATTTGGGTTTATTATTGTGCTCACACTTATCAAGAAAAAGAGTATGCAATTTTCTCATATACATAATCATTTGGCTAATCATTAAATCTGAGGTTGGCGATTTCTGTAAAGAGGAGGACGTCTCAGATGGAATTTCATCCTCTTCGACTACTGAATTGGCCTCCATGACCATTTTATGTCCAACTGCTTCAGCCATCAAACCACTATAAACACTCATTAGATTCATAAATCTATGCCTAACAGGTATGAATTTATAAAATCAATTTTGATTAATTCAAAGTACATTTGACAGTTATCCAACAAAGTGATGTCTATCGACCACAAAGTGATGTCTATCGACCACAAAGTGATGTCTATCGACCACAAAGTGACGATAGTTGGATTTGCACCAACGAAGCTTTCGCACTGGATTTTAGTTCCAGTTCCTTTGGCTACTTGGTTATATCGCCGATTGACTTCACATACTTAATCCCTACTGTTAACAGCCCTACGGGCGTCCCCTGACCATTAACAGGCTGAACTAAATACACTTGGCAATCTCACCAAGAGAAACCAAATCAACTTAAGATAAAACTAACTTCAATTTTTATTCCAATTGAATTATGGACCACTATTCAATCTTAATCAGTTTGAATGGGAGAGACAAAAATTGAATTTTATTTATTATTTGTCTATCGATTCAATTTACTTCAATTTACTAATATGAGTTGGTCTTCTCAAATACCTAATCCTATTGTCTTAACGTCTGAAACAGACAGCTCACTCTGTTCAACATCTATCACTGAGAGAATTTTAATAGCTAGAAAAGAGAAATTTGAGATTGAAAAACAACAGCTAGATAATCTCATTGCTGGTGCAATCCAAAGCTGTGAAGAAGAACTCAGTGCGAATCTAGATTTACATTCTTCATGTAAGATTATTGAGCTCTTAGACATTCATGATTGTGTGATCAATCATACAATCCAAAGTTATAGCCATTCTGAAGTTAATATCGAGAATTGGCAAACTCCTAGCACAGGGCCAGGATATCGAAAATTAAAAGTGACAATTACATTAAAAACTAATTGCTAAGAACATAGTTTTCACTAATTCCCCTTTAAATACCACCAAAAATTGAAATATATCCTATCAAGTTATTAGACTTTGATTAATAAGTCATGTCGTCAACTGCCATTCAGACCACAGCTTGTGGGGATGGTAATAAAATGGCTGAACAAGAACTGTGTAAAATTTGTTATTGGGAGGTTTTACCTTCTGAAGTCTTATCTTGTAAGAAATGTCCTGGTACCTATTGCCGAAAATGCTTTTGCCATTTTTTGCTGGATAGTGATTTATCACCCAAATGTATGTATCCTGAATGTCAAGCACCCATCCATTTCGAAACTATTATGTTATTGACACCAAAAGAATGGCAAACAAAAGAATATATAGAACATCGTGCTAATCTACTTATGAAAAAAGAAATTGTCCAATTACCCACCACATTGCCCGCCACTAAAGCCTATTTAGATGCTCTGGAGGTTAGAGGATTATCTGCTAACATTAAGTCATATTTAGCCTCAATTAACCCACTACTGTATGAAAATACTTCAGCTTGTATTGCTGCATATGGTCGAGGTTGGGAGGGTTTCGACTTTTATTCCAGCCAAATTAGACCACTTCAATCCTATATCACAACTATTGGTTGTCCCGCCCCTAATTGCCGTGGATTTATTTCGGCTTTACGTTGCAATCTCTGCTCTTGTGAAATCTGCAAAGATTGCCATGAAATCGTCAGGAAAGATCATAAATGCGATTATGATACAGTAGCTTCAATTAAGGCGATATTTAAAGAAGCTCGACCCTGTCCTAAATGTTCAGCTTTAATTTCCAAAGTCGACGGGTGCGACCAAATGTTCTGCACACAGTGTCACACCACTTACTCATGGACAAGTGGGCAAATTATCACTGGATATATACATAATCCCCATTACTTCCAATGGTTAAACGAAATTAGACGCAACGAGCCAGTGGAAAGACTAATACCGGAATTTAATTGTGAGGAATATATCAGCTACAGGAATCTTAATCGATGTTTCAAACTTGATGTGATCAGTGCCGCCCATCTGGCTCGTAAGAACTTATATCCTGTCTATGACCTATTTGAACCGTTACCCTCACCAGCTTACTATTATTTAGCCTTCAATCGACTTAGAGATAATATTCTAAATGTTCGAGCGACTTCTGGCAATCATGCTAACGTTAGACCAGTCGATAATCATGATCTACGAGTAAAATTACAACTCAATCAAATCAAGGAAAATGAAATGAAAACAATGTTAGTAGAGAGAGAGGACAAATATTATCGATATATGTCCTATTTCACAATTTATATGACTGTCTACCAATCATCCACAATTATTTTTGATAATTTATATGCTTTTACTTGTGAGAGGTTTAAAGTCAAGAAGGAAGCCATCAAAACCAAATCCATGGAGCAGTTTCACTTCGAAACTTATGTTCAACTCCAAAAATTACTGGAATATGCCAATGAATGTCTCGAGTTCAATGACAAAGTTTATGGTCCTGACCCTATTTTCATACAATTTAAAAGGCACCCTTATTCATGAAACTGGGCACTTCAAGTCAAAACTTTGCTACTCTAGGGGAATGGGAACAAAAGTATCGATTTCTTTGAGCTCTTTCAGCCCTAACTGTCCATATTGATTACTCCCAACTCCATAAAGGTGACCAGCCTCAGTTTCAATTATTGTATGATCCCACCCAGAAGCCACAGAAACTACTCGTCCTGGGGTGGGAACTAAAGTAAATTGACGAACTACTCTTGGTTGATAGAGTTTGGGATTTTCTACAGATTTGGGTAAACCTAACACTCCATAATAATTAGCCCCAAATCCATACAGTTGACCCTCCGTAGTCAAATAAAAACAATGACTCTTTTGCACACAAACCTGTCGTACAGGACTACTAGTAGGTATTAAGCTTAATTTGTAATCCTCGGGCGGATAATCGTTCGAATCAAAACTCTCGGAACTATAATCCTTAGCAACCTGTGTTGTTGTCTGATCTAGACCTGTTTCGCCACTCAGGTTGCCTATCATATATAATTTCCCAGTCACTGTCACTATTAACATATATGATAGGTCGGCAGATAGAGAAATAACTGGTTCAGGGAATGGAATTTTTTCGAAACAGGTATTATCTTTGATACCAGGTATAAAATCATAATCATAGGCACGTCTACCTGAAACATAGACATCTCCTGTTTTAGTTAATAGATAAGTTCTCGAATAGGTTCCTAGAATAGAGGATAAGGTGGGTAGCTTAATAATTGATTGGAAATCTTCAATATCATGGTGATATTGAAGTCCTAATTGATTATATTCATTCGACCCATTTCCATAAATTTCTCCGCTGTCTCCCACGATTAATGTATGATAATATCCAGCTCCAAGGACTTTAACTTTCTCAGGCGTCACAATTGGAGTGAATACCGATATAGACTCAGATCTGATGTGATTACTTTCGCCGTCTTCTTCCTTATCACCTTCAAATCGAGGTCGATAATCATCACTAAATAAACCTGCTCCATATATTTTTCCATTTTTGGATAGTAAGATGGTGTGACTTCTCCCCACCTCAACATCATTAATAGCCGCATCAATTAGTATCTGAGTGAATGCAGAATGATTCTGCTGATCACCTGTCCCTAATTCTCCATATTCATTACATCCAGCGGTATAAACTTTACCGCTGGGTGTCAGAATGACTGTATGATTGACTTTAGTGGCTATTTTGTATGTGGGTTTACCTACATATTGACTTTTTAAATTAGGCATTGCCAATTGTAATATTGATGATAAGATCCATATATAATTGTGTCAAATCAAATTTTGATTTGCAAGTAGAATTGAAGTTAACTCAGAACCCAAAAATTCATTATAAAATGCAAGTCCCTTATTATTAATTTCCTTACTATCATCTCTCACCATTTGATGTGAAGGGTAATTATTGATATGCTGACTATGTAGGTTACTATCATAACAAGATTTACAAACCAAAAAACATCTCAACTTATAATCTAAAAACTTATAACTACGATCAAATTCATAACAATCTAGACACGTATACATATAATCTTTATCGCAAAATTCATCAATATCACAGGGATCCTTTATTTTTCTCATATCAACTTGATCACAAAGACGACAACATTGGCTGCGATTATTAATCAATTCATCGAGTTCAATCTTAAACTCTTCAAAATCAGCAATATAGGGTTCCTCACAGACATCCCAGTCAACAATAGGGCAACGATTGGGCTGATCAATTATTGCAGAAGCATATATACAACCATCCCGAATCTTAATTCTCTCCTCTCGAGTATTTTCTTGATATCCTTGCGAAGCACAATAATCCATGCATTTGTTCATTAACTTTGGTTGATTAAAATTAAAAGTTAAATTGGACACCCCTTCTGTATATATAGCCAACTTATGCTCCATTGCCGATTCTGATTGATATTTATTTTTCGATTCGAGAAACTTTAAGTGAACATGATCCCCACGCCTATTGCGAGTCACAAAGCTACAAATCACTAAATGATTTGGAGACATATGTTTACTACTATTAACATCAGTCAATTCGAATGTATGTGTTAATGTTTTATAAATGACTGATTGATTATCCTGATTACTAGACCAAATGTCGCTATAAATGACATAAATGTTTTCAGTACTTGCAGGCAAAACACTTAATTGATCACGATCCCGCGCCGGTATTAATTGAGTAACATAGGGTCTGATCACGTCATGATTAGTCTCATTTTCATACCAGTTGACAATCACTTCAGTCACAGATTGATTAGCAAGGATAGACATTATATTTAACATAGATTATTATAAAATACATAAATAAACGTGAATAACAAATTAAACTGGACTGGCTTCTGATTGTGAACAACATCTTTCACGGCAACATCTTTCATAACATAAATAAGTTAAAAGAGAACCCGCCACGACTACTACTAAAATACTCGAAACTAAGGCAACTACAGCAATGGTATAATTATCAGACATACTTGAAGGTGAAATCAATTGAAATTCACCCAAAATCACACTTTCAATTTTATATGTGTAGATGGCGATTTCTGTCCAATTGACTTAATCTTGGGTAATGACAAAATTGAAATCCAATTGATCCTATTTGATACTCACAAATCACTGAATCAGAACTACTTTCGTAGTCAATTCGCAATTATGGGTCTCTCTATTTCACACGAAGGTATTCACATGCCAGGTCTGTCCATTGATAGTAATGGTATTGCAATGCCTGGGCTTACTATCAATGAGAATGGTATCCGAATGCCATTCCTTAGTGTTGGTCCCGACGGTATTCAAATGCCAACAATGACTGTCAGTGACCAATCACTACAAATCAGTACATCAAAGACTCCAAATCTCAAACCTTTTCTCTGGGGAGCAGGAATTGGTGCCTTGATGGGAGGTCTTTCCGTTGCCTACCTTCTTAATCGACGTCAACAAAGAAGGAATCGATAATTATGTCTTTCGCCAATAAGCTCCACAATGATCAATGATGATAATTTCATCATTAATCTGCCTTTGGTTACGAAAATCAATCGCAGCCGCTCTGGCTCCCTGCAAAGACCAATCATCAATAATAATAAATCCTCCTTTAGCTACACGATCATATAGTTGCTCAAGAACTTGAATAGTGGAAGAATACATATCGCCATCAAGACGCAAAATTGCCAACTGTGGACTCTCAACTTGTGCTAATGAAGTCTCAAAGAAACCTTCAATAAAAATCACTTGATCATTAAGCAGATCATAACGCTGGAAATTATTTTTGACTGTCTCAATATCAATACTTAGAATGGCACTAGTATGATGAATATCATCCTGATCCACTGGATATCTCGGATCAGGTGGGGGTAAACCCTTAAAAGAATCGGCCACATAAACTTTGCGATCGTTAACTTGATACGCTTGCAACAGACCAGCCATAAAAATACAAGCCCCACCTCTCCATACACCCGTTTCAATAAAGTCACCTATAATTCCATCTTTGAGACAAGTCTCAACACAATATTGGATATTATCCATTCTTTTGTAGCCAATCATTGTATGTGCTCGCTCAGGCCAATATAATCCATTAATTATATCATCATAATCAGCTATACCAAGAGTATTACCATGCCAATCCAATCCTCTTTGTTGCCCATAGATATCATCTAACAGAGACTTTTTCAGTAAATTTATATATAAGTTTCTTGTATGGTCTGTCATCTCTTATTATATTGTAATATATTATTTTTCATCTATGTAATGTAAAATCATATATATTGATTTTATCAAAGGTTAGTGACTTCAAAAATTGAATCACATCGAATTAATTTATAAGACACAAGCATTATTCATTTGATGTCCGTAAGGGTTCTTGTTTTTGATTTTGATGGTGTCCTATCTATACCATGGACATACCCGGAACTTCCTTTTCCAGAAGTTCCATTAGCACTCAAAAAATTACATGAGGCTGGATTTAAGTTATGTGTAGCTTCATATAATTCGAATGCCCAAATTGCTATCAACCAATGGGGTCTCCAACATCTCTTCACAGCAATCAGAGCCCGATCAAATAAAGTCTGGGAACAACATGATAAGAAAAATTATAATAATGACATTCATGGAGATGGAGTGGGTTCTCAAAACCTGGACAGATTCGAGATATCAAAAGCAATGAACTTGGAGACGCATTTTCCGATAAGGAATTTTTATTTATTGATGATGAAAAAAATATCAACGAAGTTAATTGTGAATTACCAGATGTCAAAACATATCATATCACTGATTACTATGCAGGATTCACTATGAGCATGGCAGAACAAATTTTAAAAGGTTTCAGACCTTTAATGCAATTAATACCAGGTCCATTCATTAGCTTCTTAAAGCTCAACACAGTGATGGGCTTTCTGACTACACTACAAGAAAAAGGAGGAACCTCTTCCTTAAATGAAGGAATTGCTAAGCTCGGTGAGTTATCCAAAGCAGTATCTAACCCTATAAAAATTAATAAAACGCACGTAAATCCAAGTAATTTAGGTATCCCAGAAAATAAGTGCCCTGAAAAACTTAAAGAAAACACGTCTGAGAAACTTCATGAACTTGATTAATGATTGCCATCGTCTGTTATAAGACAATGAAAATTCCAATCGGAAGAGTCAAAAATCGCATTTGAAAAATTGAAATCCATTTTAACTTATGTCTCATTTGCCTACACTTTGTAATAGAGCTTCAAAGTTCACACATTCAATTAGTCCTATCATCAACATGATCAGAGTTTGGCTTCGACGTGACAGCGAAAAAGCCAAGATACCATCTGGTGGTGGGAGAGGTTGGAATCCTATCTCAGTCGGTCAGGAAATCACACTTGATATTCCTCTACCCATAGATATGTCCAAAATTGTACTCACTGGAAAGGGACTCCAAGATGGATACGGTCTAACTAGCTTTCACGGAAGTGAGCTTGACCTACAAGCTAGCCGTCTACCCTGTGGACGCAAGGGTTGGACCATCACCAAAGCAGCCAAATATACACCAGGTAGTTACCATTACAGTATTCACAAAGAGCCGATTAACTCAAATAATGTCTTTCGACTCCATGTTACATTTGCCAACTCAGATGAGACAATTCTGATCAGAATCCCTTCGCGCATTCCACTCTCTGCTATTAAGGCAGATGGTACGATCAGTGATTTGACTGCAGTGGCTTTTCTCAATCGTCCTAATGCTCGACAAGTAGCCACTGCACAAATTGTCAGAGCTAGGATTAACCGCTTCAAAGTCACTCGTTGGTCACATGGCTTCACAACTGCTCACTCTAGACGACTTCATGATCAGAACGACATTGAAATTGTTCCCAGTGCTGATGCCGGAACACTATTCACTCAATCAAGACAGATTCTTCTTGATGGCTTGGTCAAGAAAATCATGGATCTCAACATGGAAGATCGTGAATTTATCATTCAAGCCGTTGCAAAGTCCATCAAAGCCAAGGTCCAATAATGCGTCTCCAGAGATATCAGCAGTCAATCGATCCTAGGATTGAACTTTGTAACTTTGCCAAATTTGATTGTTAAATTCAAAATTAATTGTAATTTTATTAACTGCAATGTCGGTTGAAGAGATATCAATCGCCGAGGGCTTTAAAATCTTTAATTCTGATTGGTCATGTCAGGGCTACCAATATACTCCTGGTAAAATTCATGTTTTTGAAGGTATGCTTAAAATAGCCGAATCAGGTCTACACTTCTGCCAAAAGGCTTTAGATTGTTTGCATTATTATAAGCCTGACCCCAAAAACAAATATGGTAGAGTCAAGGCTTATGATCAGGTGATCACAGAAGATGATAAATCCGTCACTAATCGACTTGAAATTATTGAAGAAATTCCCTATGAGCGTTTTATGAAATTATGTAATGGCATATTAATTACATATTATAATAGCAACAACTCTCGGCGTTTCAAAAAGAGTGAAATTCCTTATAAAGATGGAAAAAAATGTGGACCTGCGACGGAATGGTTTAATAATAGTAATCAAATCAAATGCAAAAGTTATTATATGGATGACAAACTTCACTGTTTAACTGAGGAATGGGATTCCAAAGGTAAACCCACCCTGTATCAGGTTTATGTTCGCAGCAAATTAAGGGACCGTTTTAAAGTCGTCTATAAGAATGGAACGTATTATCTGACCAATGAGGGCTTTCTTTCACGTTGGGGAAGTCATAGTTTTGACAGTGTCAATGACTTTAAAAAAAAATATCATAATATGTTTAGATTATATACGTCCTCTAACATTTACGATTACAGTAAGGATAACATATTTTTATACCCAGCTGACCCCAGCTAAAACAGGTTCAGGCACATAGTCCATACCATCCAAACAATCCATTAGAGCGTAAATTATATTTTAATAAAGCTAATTATACGGATGAGCGATCATATACTGGTGTAAATCATACTTTATCATATGATGAAACAGTATTAGATCCAGATACCTTTAAGCTTCTATAGCTGCATTCATTCATAATTATCTGACTTAGTATCAAGTCAATACATCTCCAATAATATTAAGAAAAAGATAAATTCATTTTTTTAATAAATTTCTCAATCGTAAGGTCCAATTGGCATGAAATAAATTTCATGTCAGTTGCATGTGTAATAACTTTAAAACAAATTATCATAACAGGTTTGGATGATCGACTTCCTAGCATTTACGATTACAGTAAAGAGAATATATTTTATACCCCTTGACCCTATTAAAAAATAAACCTCAATCCAAATAAAACCCTGACTTGTGAAGCAGATAAAAGTGACTTCAAAAATTGAAACTCATTTTGACTTGCACTAACTACGTTTTAACACTAGTTGTCCTTCATCATGTCATCTCAGCAAATAGAAACAAAGACTTTAGTGGTTGACCCACTGGTAACCATCAAGTTCTCTGAACTCAAACAATGGCGAGATAAATTGGATGGTATCATCGCTATGGAACAATTAGGTATGCACTCTAACACTATTGCCTATGGCCAGCAATTACTTGTCCAAATTAACGCAGTTGTCGAAAGTAATAGACCTAAACCCTCTCAGCAATAAATTGGCAATAATAGTGCGTGTGTCTGCATTAATCGAAATACGAAGACAGACGGAACTTTGTCACATCAAAATTTGATTCTTCCAATAAACTTAATACAGTATAAATCTCACCTTGCATTCATGTTTCTCTACTTATGTATAGGCGTATGCCTACTCTATGCCATTCGTTCGCTTCATCGACAACATCAACGTAAATTAATTCTCCAATCAAAGCGAATAGAAAGAGGTATGTCCGTGATAATTTTTTATCTCAAGCATCAGCTCTATTTGAAAATAAACCCTCACGTGAACTTGAATTGAAAGTACTTTCGAAAACAGCTGAAGAACTCTTCCAAAGTCTCCATGATCCAAATTCTAAGGATCCCTTAAGTTGTCTTGATATTGTTTCTGTGTATTGTTTGCGTTCCATAGAAGTAAATAGATATACACAATGTTTAGCTGAACCTTGTTATATTGAAGCCATCAAAAAAGCTAAAGAAATTGACCTTCGCATTCAAAATCGCAGAAAGGGTTTAGATCAGTCACAACCAGGTCTGTTGGAAGGTATACCGATTTCTATCAAAGAAGAATTCGAACAAAAAGGTTTTGATGCAACTTGTGGCTTAGCCGCACGTTGTTTTCGACCATGCCCAGAAACAGGTCTTCTCATCTCCCTACTTATCAAAGAAGGTGCCATTCCTTTCGCCAGAACCAATGTTCCGCAAATGCTTCTCCTACCAGAATCCATGAATGCTATCTGGGGACGAACTACTAATCCTTGGAACCAGGAACGTACGAGTGGCGGTTCGAGTGGAGGTGAAGCTGCACTCTTATCAGCTGGTGGCTCTATTCTTGGTATCGGGACTGATATTGGCGGATCTGTACGAATTCCTGCTTTATTTTGCGGATTATATTCATTTAAACCTACACCTCAGCGATTGACTCTTGAAGGGATGAGTGAGCCCGCTTGGAATAGTGAAAATGGCAATACGCAAATTCGACCTTCAGCGGGACCTATGGGTCATTGTGTTGCTGATCTGGAAAGAGTGATGCGAGCTTGGTGCCAGGATGACCAAATGTCAAAAGCAGATCCAACTGTTCCTTATGTTGGATGGAAAACCCAACCCCAGAAATCGCTAAAAATTGGATACTATTTGAGTGATGGATTTTTTACTCCTAATTCAGCTTGTTCTCGAGCTGTTAATGTGGCTGTAAATAGTCTTAAATATAGTCATTATCATGAACTTGTTGAATGGAAACCACCTTCAGTGGAATTAGGGGTAGAAACATATTATTCTATTATGAGTGCTGATAATTGTACTAGTTTACTGAAAGGTTTAGAAGGTGAAGCGTTAGCCACAGCTTATGTTAATCTTGTTAGAATGACTAAAATTCCACGACCAATCCAATTATTCTTATCATGGCTTCTACCTAAAGTTGGTCAAGCTCGAGCTGGTAAATTTTTAGAATGGTGTCGCGGCCGTACAGTTGAAGAATTAATGCAAGTCCATATTCAACAAATCAATGTTACAAAGGCTTGGATTGACAAGATGAAGGCAGATAATCTCGACTGCATTATCTGTCCGGGTACGGGGTTACCTGCCCTTTTACATGATAGTAGTGCTGACCTCACTTCATCATTATCTTATACTTTTCTCTTTAACGTTTTGCATTTCCCTGTGGGAGTTGTTCCAATCACAACTGTTGGACCTAAGGAAACCATATATGAAGATGGTATTAATGATATGTTTACCAGCAAAGCTAAACAAGTTTGTCACAATTCACAAGGATGTCCAGTTGGTATTCAAGTAGTGGGATTACCTTTTCAAGATGAAAAGGTATTATCAGTAATGAAAGATCTGGAAAAATCACTGCTTCAGCCAATTACACGACCTAAACTATATACTGAGATCAAAATTGGCTCAGAAACCAATCATGAATCCATTTGACCGGGTTCTCGTTCGCCTTCTTGCTGCTTCTGCTCAATTTGACCTGGCTCACCCTCTTGTTTTTGTCGCAGTTGGGCTTGTCGCTTGCGTTGCCACTCTTGTTGCATTTGACATTCTATTTGTCTTTGGCGTTTATTTTTGAGGAAGAGTTCACTATCTAAGTCCATTAGACTCTCAATATATGGTTGGACACTAAAATTATCTCGATAAATCCGTAACCATGAATCATGATCGAAGATCTTGGCATCCGAAAAGATTTTCAATTTATTCCTTTTCTCATTTCTTGCACTGTATTGTAATAAATCTAAATAGACTTCTGTCGATTTGACATAACTCTGTGCTAGTAACTGCCTGACAAATTGACAAATCAACTCTAAACTATGGTCATAATGGTCAGACTTACACATACGTAAAAGTATTTTATCTTTGAGCATATGACCCAGCCAGTTTTTTTTCGTTTCGAATGACGCTGATGTCCAAAAGCGAGTAAAAATATAATCGAACAATTCATAATACTTTGAACACTCGAACAAAACAGATTTCCTCTCCCAATTACCCCCATCAAACATGAATAGCATGCGATCTAACTCTTTACTAATGTAACTATGATTTGTCGAATGAGCCTTCTTAGCAAATACGACAGCCTGGTCATCGCTATAAGTATTTAAGAAAATCACCCCAATGACCAAATTTGTATGATTTTGATCTTTCTCTCTAACAATCTTTTCCATATGAGTAAAGTACCAATTCCAAATATATGAATATTGGGAATTGTACATATTAATATTACCGTCACCATAAACGCACGTCGGAGATCCCTCCTTAAATAAGGAAAATCCATCAATTTCCAAAATTTTAATCATAAAAGGATGCAATTTAGGATCACTCGCTGATGGCTTCAAAATTTTATTGGCCATATAATTAATACTTCCAGAGCCATAAGAACCCACTTTCCCATTAGTAATCTCAAAATAATGCAAATAGATTAGTATAAAATTATCAAGATCATTGGCAGCAATGCAATGATTAAGTAAAGCTTCTAAAACATGGTTATGATTAATTAAGTTAATAATTTGAGTTGAAATCGGACTACAATAACTATTACTCTTAAAATTACTTGAAATTGACCGATAATTAGACATCATATAAGCCTTAAATGGAACATTTGAAAGGCACTTGGTAAGTTCATTGGTGTTAATCAATGTGCGATTAATGATTAAATGAACACATTGGTAAAAACCTAATTTAAATAATGCTAGTAACTCGTTAACTCTGAATCCATATTGACAATACTTAATATAACTGTCAACTTGTGAACCATATTGATCGGAGCTATAACCGTAATGAGGAATGATATCTTTTAATGAGACAGATAAACCATTTAAAACAGCTAAAAAGGACGATTCTTCAACGGTTTGTAAGGTCAATCCATCAATTTGAACTATACAATTAGACAACGCCTTCTGAGCTTCTTTTGATTTTGAGCTCGATCCACCCATTCCGCAGCTAATGAAATTGTCTATTCGGTTTCGAGCAAAACCAATCAAATTTTTCTTTCACTGCCAAAGACTTAATAAGAACCAATTCAAAAACTCCCAAAGATCAATTAAATTCGAATTTAATTTTAAATAACAATTTCCCAATTATTATATATAATCAGATGATTCCTAAGATTATCTTCCAGACTTCAAAAACAAGGCCACAATCTTATCTTGTTGACCAAATTCGATCACTCTCACCTAATTGGGAATATCGACACTTTATTGATGAGGACATCATACAATTTTTCAAAGACAATTATGTTGAAGAATTCAAAGATGTGATAACAGTTTTCAATCAAATCAAAAGTGGCGCTCATAAAGCTGATCTTTTTCGATATTACTTTCTTTATGTTAATGGAGGTGTCTATATTGATTCTGATGGTATGTTAGAAATCAACATTGAAAATGTCACCCAAAATTACTCTTTCTTCAGTGTTGATTCTTGCGGCGTGCCTAACTCGATTTTTCAAGGATTTATTGGAGCTGTTCCCAAGCATGATATTATTCATAAAGCTCTACTTGATGTTTATAATCTCGATCAAGATCAACTGTCCAAAGACTATCATTTGTTATGTAAGAATTTATATCATATCATTCATAATAACTATAATTTACTTGATCCTAATGTAGATATTAAATTATATCGTGAAATTCCACATGCACAAGGAATCTGCAAATCTATTGATGACCAGAATCAAACAATCTTCATCCATTACTGGCAATATAAGGATATTCCCCGACGTCTACCTAAAGATGAGAACTCACAAAAAATGGAAAAGGTTTTCACTCAGATTTATGAAACTTGCCACTGGGGTAATGACAATAATAAAACATATTCTGGATCAAGTGGGCATGGTAGTGATATTGATGTTAATTTAAATACTTATGTCCCATTTCTTAAAAAATTTATTGCTGATCAGCAAATTCATAGTGTAGCGGATTTAGGGTGCGGAAACTTTAAATGTGGGCCACATATCTATGGAGATTGCCAATCCCTTATCTATTATGGTTATGATGTTTATAAACAATTGATTGATTGCAATAGAAGTTCATACAAAGCACCAAAATATAACTTTAGACACCTTGACTTTTGTCAAAATAAGGACAAACTCATTTCAGCTGATCTCTGTATTCTTAAAGATGTATTACAACATTGGCCACTCAGTGATATCAATGCCATCTTGGATTATTTCGTCGAAACCAAAAAATATAAATATATTTTGATCACTAATTGTTCTGCTCAAGCTATGCATAATGTTGATATTCCAACAGGATCATGGAGACCACTTTCTGCCGACTTCTACCCACTCAAAAAATATAATCCTGTCAAATTGTACAATTATGCTGGTAAGGAAATCTGTCTAATTACTTCCAATCAACCTTTGTACATTTCCTCCAATATCTTTATGGCAGATCATTTTAATATTGTTAACAACTATTACCCATTTAATCCCCTTCCCAATCAATCACAGATACCTAAGAAATTACATATGATCTGGCTAAATTCAACTACTGATCCTATTCCTCGACGTGACTATGTTGATCAAAATCTTCAAAAATGGAAAGATTTGATGCCAGATTGGGAAATTAAACTGTGGACAGATGACAATCTCAGTGAGTGCAATTTGTCGTCCCAAGCATTAGAAAAAATTAATCAAGCTGATAAGGGAGTTCAAAAGGCTGATATTGCTCGATATTTCATTATCGAAAAATATGGGGGCTTTTATGTTGATGCAGATATGCTTCCCTATCGAAGTTTAGAAGGGTTACTCTCCCTTGACCAACATCAATTGATTTTATGTCACGATCTAGAAATTACCTGGCAGTACATTATTAATGCTTTCTTTGGAGGTGTCCCTCACCATCCAGTTTTACAAAAAGCCTGCGAATTGGTACTTAACGCCACCTTAAATACATGGGATATTCATCTAAAGACAGGTCCACAAATCTTAGGACAAGCTGTCTATGTCACCCCTATTGATAATCCAAAACATCTCCTGATTCCCACGCAATGCTTCTATCATAATGATAACTACCCTTACCGATTTGCAAAACACCTATATGCAAAGGAATGGTAAGGGTTCTTGACTGAATAATCGATTAAGTTAATTTTATAAATTTGATTGACGAATTCGAAACCTATCTAAAATTTTAACTTCATCGGTATGGCTACCGATGGATTTAAAATTTTTAATTCTGATTGGTCCTGCCAAGGATATCAATATATAATGGGTAAAATCCATCAATTTGAAGGTCCAATCAAAATGGCCGAATCAGGATTACATTTTTGCCCTAAAGCCCTTGATTGCTTACATTACTATAAACCTGACCCTAAAAATAAATATGCTCGTGTACGAGGATATGATCAGATCGAAAGTGAGGATGATAAATGTGTGACTAATCAACTTGAGGTTATTGAAGAAATTCCTTTTGAAGATTTCATGAAACTGTGTAATGGCAAGCTTATTACATATTATCTAGCTGTCAATGGGAAAAAGCAAATTAAAAGTGAAACAACCTACAAAAATGGCAAAAAATCTGGTCCTTGCTCTGAATGGTTTGGTAATGGTCAACTAAAGTGGAAGGGTTATTATCTGGATAATCGACTCCATGGGTTGACTGGGGAATGGAATCTTAAAGGTCATCCCCAACGTTTTCCACTTTATGAACAAGGAAAACTGAAGAAAACTTATTCTGTGTCATATTATAATGGACAGGCAATAATTGGATACTTTTACTCATATCCCGGAGCACCTGGACCTATACTAGCCAAAGATTTTATGACATATTATGATAGAAATCACCAATTTATGTAGATTTTATGCTCAAAGTTTGACTTCAATTATCAGAATAATTCGCTCTTCGTCAAAAATATCAATATTAGTGAGAATATGCATCTTCACACTAACTTAATAAATCTCTTTATAAGTATATCATAATAATCTTCATCTGGATACGCAGGTGGGAATCGAACCCACTCCTAGGCTTCTCGCCCCGCTCTGTCCGGTAAGCTACATACGCACACTTCCAGACTCAATAAGTCATCGACTTCAAGTCAAAATCAAATTCAATTTTCTACATTCAAAATTTGATCCTTCTAATTTTGGCCTATCCGAGTAAATTATCTTCTCAGAATGTCGCTCACTGAGGAAACTCAAGACGTTTTAACTCAATTACTCTCTAAAATTGAAGATAATTGCCAACCACCAGGTAAGTTCAATGATGCCTGGCGTTTCGTCTCTGATGATGACGATTATCCCACCCCTGATTTTCCCAATGAACCTTATAACCTTCAACAATTGACCAAATGGGCAGATGCAACCTTTCAGCATTGCAATTATTTTAGACTCTGGACACATAAGGTCAAAGGTATAGAAGGAGCTATTCAAAGTGATAATATTAATATCAACAACGAAATCACTGAATTTTTCAAGTCTGATTCACATTGGACATGTTCACAAGTCGGCGGTTACTTATCCCTGACTTATCAACCTTAAACTACGATCCATTTGTAATTACTACGATCCATTTGTAATTTTCGATTATTCTTCGTTATCGTCTCCATAATTCGGGTCATCATAATAGATTTTCATCAAATCTAACACTGTCCGATGATCTTGAGGATAATCTTTTAAATAAGCTTTAAATAAGCTTTCGGCCCCTATGATATCACCCTCAAAACTATAGTCCTCCAAGTGATCAATTGTATGAGGTTTCTTAATAAAGCCCGGCCATGGACTCGCTAATAGTATTAGGTTATGAACCTCGCTATAAATGTTCATACTATCATGCTGCTGGGATAAAATTTTATTCAATTCTGGAGCAACTATTTCAGAAACTTTGATAATAGCATCTTTAACCGCCTGTTTATCAATAGAGTCCATAAAAAAAGCTTTAGTATCACCATAAATTAAGTTCTCCTCAATCCACTTGGCAATATTTGGATATTTTGGCTTGAATTTAATTGGCTGTTTAGGGGCTTTAAATGTCTGTGTTGATGGAGATTTCGGCTTATATGTACCAGCTAAAATTTGCTTACCAATTGCACCATCTTTTTTAACACAAATACCAGTATAGGGATTTAATACTTTGTCAGAAGGACACTTTTTAGGCGGCATTTAGGTATAATATCTACTATGAGATAAAATTTGATGAACGAGCATTCAATTTTATTATACTCTAAATATCATACTTATGGTTAATATTCTAATTTTTAGCGATAGCCTGTGTTATAACTTACCTATTAGTAATACCTCTAAGCGCCAATATCATATTGAATCTTTTCCAGGCCGATTGGTTGCGGAAGTCATTGAATCGGAGAAAAAGAAATCATGTGAGTCACTCTCTTATTTTTTAAAGGAAGATAATTATGACGTCGTAGTCATTTGTTTTGGTATTAATGATTTAGGACACGGATTAGCTATGCCAAGTGTTATCCAAAATCTGTTATACTTACATCAAATCTGTCGTCAACATCAGATTAAACGTATTATTGTAATGTATCTAAATGCTGAATATTACATGGAATTTAATCAAATGTATTCTCTGCAAAGTGCAGAGGACATTGAATTTTGTGAATTCTTCCTTAATTTAAAACCTGGCGATCTCTCTAATGATGGACTCCATTTAAGTAATAAAGGCAAGCAAAGATTAGTCAATGATTTATGTCGAATGATACCAGCTTAACAATAAACATATGTGGTAAGAACTTAGTTGGACTTACTAACTTTCAATTGGTCAATAATGTCTTTGGGTGCATTTGATCGAGTGATAACCAATTGAATATAATCATCAGGGGCTTCAAATTCTGACTTTTTACCTTTGATACAAGTGAAAATCATTTTACGAGCTGGCGAAAAACCATGATAGTACCAAGGTAATCGTTTCTTTTCGGCAAAAGATTCCAAATCTTTAATGGTAGTAATCTCACCCACAAAATCTGGCCCTTCATTCTCCTCATAACCATCCCAATCATACGCATCCCGACAGACCAAAATACGCTCTTTAATTTCAGGAGCTTTGGGTTTACGGGGCTTTTTCCCGACTACAGTAAATTCATCGGCGGACATTAGACTTGATTTGACTCGAGCGAACGGTAATTTACTACCAAAGAATAGTTATAGGAACATCAATTTTTGCCACTCAATACTTGATTTCGCACAAAGTCGTCAATTGCGAAATTAATTTCGCAATTGACGGAGGATGTGATTGTGATCAAGCCTACTTGAAGCAGCGAATGCACTTATGCCGACGCAGACTTAACCTTAGTGACAATCTCTGCGAACTTGCCCTGTCCATAGTCACGATCATATCCATGAGGAAGGGCAGTATCACCAGAGAGATCGCTCTTGATGCATCGACCACGAAAGTAGTCAATGGACTGGAGCACCGCCTTCTCAGCCTCAACCTGAGACCAATCGGGAGGAGGCAGACCCTGCATCTTGTAAAAGACAGCAGGCTTAGAATTCTCCCAGAGTGCCTTAAGAAGACTGACCTTGTCGATTCCTGCGATAGAAACTGACATGTTGATTTGAGTAGTGGAGGGAATGAAAGACAGTCCGGTAATTGTCTGAGTATCTATCAGTGATAGAATAAGAGTATTCGAACTTCAAATTTTCTCATTCTTATCAAAGCTAAACCCACCTCTATATACAATCTAAATGACTCCGATTCATTTCCCAAAATTTGATCAAAATATTCAGCTTATCATAAATTGTTATTATCTATGGAGGCATTAATTTTAGATGTCCAATCGCACATTAATCACATTGAACTCAGCCAATCCACACCCTATAGTCTAGTTATAGTGAATGATGGGCAAACGCACTTACTATCCAATATGGATCAAAATACCCAATTCGAAATTGGATCACTGACTAAAGCTTTTGGAGCCTACCTAGTTAAAGAATATGTCAAACAAGGGCAAGCTTCTTGGAATGATACTATTCAAAAATGGATTCCACTGAAATCCAATTTGACCTTACTAGATGCACTAAATCATCAAAATGAATATCCTGAAGCTGTTTTGACAGAATTTCTCGATATGGGTGTGCCCCGAGAGAGATTATTTACCAACAATTAATTCAACTTGAACCCACCTTAACTAAGGAATATAGATATCAAAATTGTTTTTATCTCTTTCTTGATAAGATTTTTCCTCACATCTACACTGATCTTACTCACCTCTTGAAAACTTTAGGCATGACTAAGACTGGGTTTTATGAGGACAATATGCCATGCCAGAGTGAGGCTCAAAAACTTCGTCAAACTCGTTCATTTGGTTTTGCTGGTGGGCTGGCCACCACTATTGAAGATTTAAGTCGATGGATTCAATTTAATTTAGAACATACCGAACTCATATCCAAAGATTCGTTTTATTCACTTGGATAGTGGTCAGCTGACCTAAACCAGTTTTCGCGAATTCATACTGGAGGTGTACTTGGATTTCGTTCTGCTATATTAATGGATACTCAGACTAATTTTGGTATTGGTATTATGTGTCGTGCGATAGAAACACAATTCCCCAAACAAATTCTCAATTTTGTCGGTCGTAAATTAGGATATGGTGATGACTTCCATTGTTCTCGTCCTTTAATAACCCGTACACCTGTGCAAAAAGTCAACTGGGACGGGAAATATGAGAATGAAATCCTAGGTCAAGCTATGATTAGTGGCTCACTAATCAAAATTTCAGATAAATTCTCAGGACACCTAATTTACATCAATGAAAATCGGTGTTCAATTGATTGGATTTGGGATGCGGGCACTACCTATTATGATGAAGATTATTGCATCAGAAAGGATCATGGATTCGATCTTCATTTGTCATATGGCACACGAAAACCCTTATCATTCAAAATAATTAATATTTAATTAGGTAGATATTTATCCCACTTTTCAAACATTGTTTCTATTGACAACTCACGTAGGGAACGTGAATCGACATTTTCAATGATCTTGATATCGATCTGTTGTCGTTGTGCATGTGTAATCATGGTGGTAATATGCCGATATAAAGTAATACATTTAGGCTGGCATCTCTCGTCTGCTAGCTTTTTCATAACATAAAAAGGCCAGTCGATCCAAATCTTTTTACTTTTCAAATCTTCGCTTTGAATCTCTTCACTTTCACCTCGGTACTCAAAATAAGATTTATGATAAATTAGTTTTGCAATTTGATCAGCAATCTCTAATAATTGTCGGTCATAGGGTAATGACACTGACTTTGATGAGATTTTGATGTCCGCCTTTGCTTGTGCCATTACCGATCATGTCACTAACTGTATGAATGGTCTGAGCAAAATTCAATCAAATTTTGCCTAGCTTCAAAAGTTAGTTAGATGTATAACTTCACAGGCTCGTCACGATATAAAATTTGATTCCCTCCAGACATCAGCAATGAAGATTATATTACTATCCCAAATTGCTTATGTCTGCTCAAACTCAACCCAAGAAGAAATACTGCTTCGGAAGTAACGGTATTCTCCAACTGCAAGGCAAATCCTCACTACCCACAACAGTAGCTAAACCCGATCAAGCCTTAACGATTGTCTCTTCGATGGATGAGGCTATCCAAGCTACGACCGATTGTGGCGACAAATTCAAACTGACCGAATCAACACAACAATCAGTTGAAGCCTTTCAAAGTGATGCTTTTATTCAAAAATTCGGAGAAGCCCCTCCGGGGGGTCCAGTTATTGATGGTGGCGAAATCCTCGATGGTTTGACTACCCTTTTCTCCCAATATGAGATTCCCATCGGCCTCATTAATAAACTTCGTGCTCTAAGTGCCTACCGTTTGAATTTCATCATCGACGATAGTGGATCCATGAAAACCGCTACCGATTTACTTTTAAGCTCCGCCACTCCATATGTCAAAACCCGAAAGAATCGATTCTTGAGTCTTTACGGGGATCCAAAGTATATGACACGTTATGAGGAGGCCGAAAATCGCTTGCATATCATGTTTGACCTTCTTGCCTATATCCCGACTGGTGCAATTACTCTCTGTTATCTGAATAATGCAACTGTTGTGACCCTCAATCATGAAGGTCAGCTTCCAGCTGAGTTTGCCGCTCTGGCTCACCAAGAAATTAGCAAACTCTTTTCCAGCGACCCCAAGTATGGAACTCCCACTTATAGAGCTCTATACAAGGCTTTTTATAGTAATCAAGGTGGCCCGACAGTCCACTATCTCTTTACTGATGGTGTCCCTTCGGGCGATTCGAATGAAACCGTGGCTAACGTCTCTAATTTGATTCGAAACCGACCTAACCCGGCCTACAATGCCTTGTCATTGGTCTCTTGCACAGATGTCGATAGTGAATGTGAATGGATGAAGGAGATTGAAGAAGTGTCATCGTATACCTCTGAACTCGACGATTTTGAATCCGAGCGTAAAGAAGTACTGAAGGATCAGGGTCCGGTTTTCCCTTTTACTTATGGCTTCTGGCTAGTCTGCAATCTAGTTGCGGCGATTAATCCTGACGATCTTGATGCTATGGACGAGTCCTTACCCATGACCCGCTATGTTTTTAGCAGTCTGATTGGCCGTGAAATTTCTGAGCAAGAATTCCTCAATTACTGGAATACTCACCCCAAGGCCAGAAAATACAATCAGTACTACAATCAATTCTTAACAGATAATTCACAAATGGCTAAACAAATCGTCCCTCAGTACTTATGGAAGTAAAGTCAAATTAAGTAAATCAAATGTCACAGATGTTGCCACTTAGGAACATTACTCTTTGATAAATTAGAACTGACCCATCAATGCAGTTTTAATTAAACTTTACAAAGATAATCCACCCATAATTGAACAGTATTCGATTCCACTAGAAGATAAGGGGAAATTATGTTTACACATCTCAAAAAAGATTGCAACACTCTAACTAACACATATTTTCCAAAGCTCTACTATACAGATGACTCTCTGACATAGAAATTTTAAACTCGGAAAATTTGATTCCTTGACGTTTCCAACTAAGAAGTAGTTTCTCACCCGCATTTCCCACTTAAATGTCTGCCGAAGCTCAACCCAAGAAGAAGTATTGTTTTGGTGCCAATGGTGCCCTACAAGTCAAATCCTCCGCCCCTCCAACTACGACCGTAGCTAACCCCCAACAAGCTCTCACAGTCGTTTCCTCGATGGAGGAAGTTGTACAGGCTTGCACAGATTGTGGTGATCAGTTTAAGCTAGTACCCACTACTCAACAATCGATTGAGGTTGTGCAAAGTGATGCTTACATCCAAAAGTTTGGACAAACTCCGCCAGGAGGACCAGTCATTGATGGAGCTGACGTTCTTGATGGACTGACTGCTCTCTTCTCCCAATATGAGATTCCTATTGGGATGCTCAACAAGCTGAGAGCTCTCAGTCAATATAATCTCAACTTCATTATTGATGACAGTGGATCAATGAAGACCCCAACTGAACTACTCATGACTACCGCCACGCCTTATGTCCGAAATCGTAGTCATCGATTCCTAGGTGCATATGGCGACCCACGATATATGACTCGTTACGAGGAGGCTGAAAATCGTCTCCATATTATGTTCGATCTTCTAGCCTACATTCCTACCGGTCCAATCAATATCAGCTACCTCAATAACCAGCTGGTGGTCACACTCATTCGTCAAGGACAAACTCCCGCCGATTTTGCCGCACTCGCTCACCAAGAAATCAGTAAAATCTTCTCTGCTGATCCCAAGTACGGAACCCCTACTTATACTGCCCTCTACAAGGTCTTTTACGGCAATCCAGGTGTGCTAACTATGCACTATCTCTTCACTGATGGTGTACCGTCGGGTGGCCCAAATGAAACTGTGGCTAAGGTGTCCGATCTCATCAAGAACCGACCCAATCCCTTCTATAATGCTCTGACACTCATCTCTTGCACAGATGTGGATAGCGAATGCGAATGGATGAAGGAAATTGAAGAGAATGGTCCCTACACTGCAGAGATGGATGACTTCGTCTCTGAACGCAAGGAAGTCCTCAAAGATCAAGGACCCGTGATGCCTTATAGCTATGGCTTCTGGCTAGTGTGTCACTTAGTGGCTGCCATCAATCCTGACGATCTTGATGCCATGGATGAAAATCTACCCATGACTCGCTACGTTTTTAGCAGTCTGATTGGTCGTGAACTCACTGAGCAAGAGTTCCTCAGCTACTGGAATACGCATCCCAAAGCCAGAAAGTACAACCAATATTACAACCAATTCCTCACGGACTGTTCACAGATGGCCAAACAAATCGTCCCTCAATACCTATGGAAGTAAATTCATCCACCATCACAATTGAGAACCTCATGTTCCTAGTCTAGCTTATTATTAAACGAATTAAAATAAAACAAACAATTGCGTCAGCCCCTCTCACAAATAACCATTAACGTCTTTGCCAATTTATTAGATACTATTTTTAAATCGATACATAAAATATAACAAATATGAATAAGCGCAAAGGTAATTCGTCATTCTTCGATTTACCCCCGCGAACTAAAAAGACAAAATCTGCAATTATAGTCAATAGAAAAAGAAAAGCCCCACCAGTAGCTTTACTGTCTGTTTTCAAAAAAACTAAGCTATCTCCTCCTTCTCCGAAATCCCGAAAAAGACCCATTGATAATGACCTCTCCATAATTAATCCAGCAAAGAAACACAAAATAATCAATCTACTCAAGCGAAAAAGTAATTCACTAATAGCACATTCCGCAAAAAAAAGAAAGTCCTCGGGAATTAAATATCTTTGTTGTCTTCATGATAATAATCAATCCACCTGCTCAATTTATGAGTGCGATGGATGCCATTTTAAAGAAACCTATGACAACTATAACTATATTGCGTAAAGTCTCGCAAGTACTTTTGATCGACATAGTTTAACAACCTATTATGACTACCCCTGGGGTGAGCGAAGCGAGGGGCTAGCCCCTGTAGGTCTTCTTACCGTGGGTCCCCTATAGGTGCCGAGGAACGAGGTACCGTAGGAGGGTATTGCGGTGGGGTCCACTCTATCGAAGATGACATAGTTTTCCCATGTAAATTAAAAATGATCTGCGAAGACTGACCATTAGAATTGGCTCCAATGAAGCCAATCCTCTCATTTTTAATACAATTTTGTATTAAAAATTCGATCTGATAATGTATGAATACATTATCAGATCGATGGGAGATTTTGAACATCCAAAATTCAAAGTATTACAACAAATCTTCGAAACTTTTAGAAGATCAGGTCAACTCATCTGTATTGATCGTCATGAGCGTCTGTGGGTTATGATTACTGAAATCGAACGCACAGATGGAAGCTATGGCAATACTTATGATGGTCTACTGATTAGTGGTAGTGCGACTAAGAAAAGCAAATGTTGTAATGTTCCAAATAAAGTACCACGTTCACGAGAACCCTGAACTTTATATGTAAGTCAAAATGATATTCACCCATGTTTTAAAGTTGAGGCTCCCCTGTCGCCAAAGAAGACTCCCCTGTCGCCAAAGAAGACTCCCCCTGTCGCCAAAGAAGACTCCCTGTCGCCAAAGAAGAGCAGTTTGGAATGTGTGGACTATCTAAAAACACAGACAGATTCATGCACCTTTTTACTTACTTGTAGATTTGATTCGACCGTACCACTTATTAAGGAATAATCTAATCCGTCGAACTATAATAGATATTTTTACAAGTCTGGCATTGCCACATTAGCCCGGTACCATCATAAAAATCAAATTTCAATGTCTCACGATCGACCAAAAGGTATGGCTTTTGATCTTTGTTTCGATATAATTTGAGAAAATTGTCTTGGTCTTCGTTTGAAAACATAAATGGTCCATGTTCTCGAAATAGATCATAAATAAGAACTTCTTGATCGTCAACATTAATGGTCTCATCTCTCGGAATTAGAATTAATTTTGGATCACTATCATATCCTTCACAATCTCCATGACTAAATCCAAGTGCCAGACAGGAGACATTATTATCGTTACAGCAATCATTACTCATAATCAAATTACATTGAAGACAACTGAGTCCACAGCCACTATCTTCCAACTCATCATTGCATAATGGACATAAATCTGACATTAATATATTAATGTGATTAAGTAATGCTTATATCATTTTATAAAATATTACAATCTTTGGACTTATTCACTTTAATTTTCTATATCATCATTTAGGTGTAAATTAATTATCTCTGACTATCATATACACCCATGACTGAACTCACCCCGGCTAATTTGGCTTTTTATGGAACTGATGCAGTTTCTGTTTGGCAAGGTATACGCCCCCTTGACGCAACCAATTATTTAATCGTAGGAACCCAGGCACCAAACACGGGAATCCTCTATATTGGACCTCTTGATAGTAGTTCACAAAGTATTTATGCTGTCAATTATCCCAATGCCACTTCAACTAGTGTGTATGGACCCGACGATGCCGGTAATGGTCTTGTCCAATTGGTCGGTATCTACAAAAATGGTACTAATGTTGTCTATGGTTTCTTATACAAAGGCACAGTTCAACAATTAACCAATCCAGCACACTACAAAAGTATTTCTGTGGAAGGCAATAAATTCACCTATTTACATAGTGTGATGGGAGATTTGTTAGTTGGTAACTGTGACAACCCTCTACAATATGGGCAATTTAATTTACCCCTAGGACCCGGCAATGCATTCATTTACAATATCAAAAAGCAAACCTTTGATTTTGTTGTTTTTCCACATTCCATTAGCAATACAGTCTATGGAATTTGGCAGAATAATGAACATTCTTATACTATTTGTGGTGGATATGCGAATACTCCTGTCTCAATAGACGACATCTATACCAATGAAAATGCCCCCAAAAGTATTGGCTATGGCTTCGTAGCTGACTATCATAGTAAATTACGCAAATTTTCTAATTGGACAAGTTTTACCTATCCCAAGAATAATTTTATTACCCATTTCCAAGGTATTAGCTCCCAAATCAACTCCCAAGGTAAATATTATCAATTAATTGCTGATGCGACATCTCTAGGAGGAGGTGTGGGTCCGGAAGCTTCATGGGTGCTCATTCATCGCAAAAATAAACATTTTAAAGCAAAAAAATGGATACAAATTATTTATCCCCAAGCAACAACTCTGATCAGCGGAAATTCAGTGGCTGAATCTGCTGTTGTGGGAGTAGCCGTCATTGGAGATACAGCTACCGCTTATCAAGCCAAATTAATTGGTGTTGAACAATCATCCTAAACACACGTCATTTATGAAAATGATAAATATGGACGTCATCAAATTTGATGACGTCGGTATTTAAAGGCAAAATTTGATTCCCCAGAGTTCGATTTTTGACTAATTACACCAATCATGAACTCTCAAGGCCACTCAAAAATTAAACCTAGAGTGATAGCTCGAAGTGGATATGCAGTGGCTAAAACTGTTCCTGTAGAGACAAAACGTGCTCCCATAGTGCGTCGAGTACCAAACAAGAAGCCGGTTATAAATGAAGCTAAAGAATCCTCCGAGGAGACAGATTCATCTGAAAGCGAAGTTGAAATTCAGCCGGCTCCCAGAAAACTAAAAAAAACTCAGCCCGCTCTACCTCCTAAACCGATACCTATCGATTTAGATATTTTTGATCCCTTATGGGTACCTCCTGCTGGAGAAGAACCTGGACAGGCTGTAGTCCAGAAAACTAAAAAGGTTCCTCAACCTGATTCCAGTAGTGAAAGTGAAAGCGAACCCGAAGTAACACCCCCGCCAAAGCCCCGAAAATCACAAAAACCTCAAAAAAAACAAACTATTGATGATCCAGTTGAAGAAGAGCAACATCCTCCATCTATCAAAAATAACATGCCGAAGCCTCAACGAAAACAACATCATAAACCTAAACCGATTGAATATGATGTTGAAGAACCAATTGAAGAAGAACCTGTAGAGGAAGAACCTACGGAGGAAGATGATATTCATCATTTGGGTCATGAAACTGAAAAAGCTCTTCAAGACTTTAATCAACTACCTTCACGAAAATTACCTCTGGCACCAAAGGAGCAACCTAAAAAATCTCCTAAAGATTGGTATCGTAATTTTGAAAATACCAGTACCTCGTTAGGTATGAACAAAAATATCATTACATGGGAATTTGTGTGGAAAAGACAGAAGCACTCAATTGAACTTCATCATTCCACATTTGGGGGTAAACGTAAGATCCTCATCGATGGCCGCATTCACGTGCAAGAGAAAAAACCCTTAGCTGACCAAAGTCGTTATAGCTTACGAATTGCACAAAAACAAGGATATGTTAATGTCACTATATTAATTCAAGCGGCTGGTCTCACCGATTTCAGCTACGAATTAGTTATCGAGAAAAAACCTTACCTCCAAGCACTTAAATATTGGCTCAGTAACCCAGAAATTTAAGAAGATAGATAAAGTTGTCCTCTAATCATTCCCAGGAGATAGTCACCACTACCATGCGCATCAATATAGAGATTATTACCCCGTGTAGCATTATAAAGAGAAGCAATAGTATTGGTACTAAAATTGCTGTTATTGCGTGGAATCACATCATCATTTGTTAACTGAATTCTAAGGGTGAACCGTCTATCTTTTTTGGTTTCAATTATAGCTTTGGTATTGGGATATAATGAAACAGTTAAAGGACCCGTTTTACTAGCATCATCAAGATGAAGATGTGTCAAAGTAATAGCATGATCACCTGAGAGATCACCAGAAATATCCAATTTAATATCCAACTTCTGAAAATCAGAACTAAAACGCAGTCTAGCATTACCTTTAACTCCAGGATCAGGTAGAGTATTCGATGCTGGCAAAAAAAGACCAGAACCAATTGGGGTTTCCCTCAATTCTTGGGCAAAAGATAATGTGACATTAAATTCTAGTTGCAACTTTACTTTTTCTTCACAATGAGACATTTGTTATATCAAATCATTTGATAATAATTATTTATTAATTGGGTTCAGAAGGCGAATTCAAAATTTGCTCTACAATTCTGCAGCATACTATTATTGGAATTTTATAATGGCGGATAAAATAATTCCATTTATATAATATACATGACTACTATTAGTAATGGGGCGCAAGTCCTACTAACTGGTGCAGGAGCCGCAGGTGGCGTTAAAATGTTCGGAATTCCGTCCTTTGACATCGCATTTATCATTCCACAAAACGTTGATATTGCTTTTTTTGGACGGCCCACATTTGTTCCTACTCCCAATGCACCCCTGATTACAGAAAATTTTACAATGTCATTAACAGGTTCAGTACCTGGTCTCACTATACCTTCCCCAGCCGTTGGACAAATTTTTAATGTTGGAGCTTTTACCTCGGCTACTTTCAATGTGACAGGTGTTCCCACGACACCTGGAGTCTATCCAATGACACTGACAATTACTACCCCCAACAATAGTGGCACCCCCACTATTTATAATCAGCCTTTTACTATCACTATTACAGCCCCTTGTGTGAGTGGTGATACATTAATTACTATGGCTGATCATTCCTTAAAAGAAATCCGTTATCTTAAAAGAGGAGATCAAGTTAGTGGTGGTCAGACTATCGCTAAACTCAAAATCATTCCATTAACTCCTGATGCCAAATTAAGTATTGTCCATATACCCAGAAATACATTTGGCAATATACTACCCACTCGAGATTTATGGATAACCAGTCCTCATCCCATCATTATGGATGGTGTCAGGAGACCCGCCTGTTGTTTGGAACGTTTTCCAGGGGTCACATGGCATATGTCCACTAAATCCGCATCTGAAATTCTACCTAAGGAACCTGATGGAAGTTATAAGCTTTATGATTTAGTTTTTGATCATGATGAATATTACATTGCTAATGGGATTAAAGTTGAGGCACACAGTCCATATCACCCTGATGATCCACTTCCCAAAGATCTTTATTTTGATCTACGTAATTATCATGAAGAAAGATCTCATATTGGCTTAAATCATTGTTTACCCTACGATGATAAAACTGTTATCAATCCCAAATAAAAAATTGATAATACAAAATTGTATTCTTTGCCACAAATCTTACAACTAGGATGACTCAATTCATCAAAGAATATGGTATCATTGATGAAGCTATTCAGAAAAACATTATTGCTCTAGCCTCCAAATATACTGGCGATCTAGAACAATCACAACTCTATTCTTCGGCGGAAGAAAAAAAATTTGTGGATTTGGAAAAGCGAAGTTCAAAATATAAAGCTATTGTTGAGCCTGAGTTATTTAATGCAGTCGAAGAACTCATTAAGTGCCTCAATTCGAAAGATAAGTATTACGATTACCAATTAGTCAAAAATGATGTGACTTACATTAAATATGAAAGGGATGATTTTTTTAATGCTCATGAAGATTACCTTAGTTTTACTTCTAATACGGTTGAAGAGTTCACCTTATTGATGTGTATCAATGCTGATTGCACCGGTGGACGAACCATTTTTCATGTCAATGAATTTTTCACACATAAATCCACTGAAAGTACGACCCCCCTACATTGTCTCGTTTTCAGAAAAGATTTGAAACATGAAGGGGAGGTTCTAACTTCAGGAACCAAAGAAATCTTGACCCTTAATCTTTTAGGTTTACCCAAAAATTGCCATAACCAAGTAGTTGTCAAATTTAAATCTGGCGATAAAAACTACTATATTCCGACAGATAAAATTCAGGCCTGCGGGGATAACTTATTTACAGCCTTTATAGAATATCAGCACAACGAAAAAATTATGGTCTATAATGAAGAGATTTACACCTATGAACAGTTTGATATTATTTATCGGATCCTGAGTAAGTGTTATATTTCAATTGAGGAATATAAAGCGAGTAAAGAGATGATTGATTACTATCAAATTGATAGTCGAAATATCTTATTGACTGAATTCAATTCGCATAATCTTAAAACCCTTCAAAATGTAGTTTCATTTCAGAATGACATTATTCTCAATGAAAACCCCGAACAAACTCAATTTATGTTGGAAATTGTCAAAGGGGAAGGTTTACCTTATATACCATTTAAAATGGTGTTAGTTGAAGGCACATTAGTTTATGGCGGTGGAGCTTCAGGTGAGCCTCCAAATATCTTAAAAATGTCACCTGTATGGTTAAGTCTTGGCGAATCTAACAATGTAATGTTTTATAAAACGCTAACTAATCTCTATGATAATACTCAATCCTTAAATGAAATTATTAATGACCCACAATATAAATATCCCAGTATTTTTGCCAACTTCAAAAAATCTGGAAAATCCTTCTTTAAAATTGAAGACCAAGTCGATTCAGAAGAAGGTAATGTGGATTCAGAAGATGGCGATTTAAATCATAATAAGAATGAAGAAATTGATTGTGATACCAATTCCAAAATTACTGCAGCGAAACCTTCAGCTGAAAGGAAAGATGAAGATGAAGATGAAGATGAAGATGAAGATGAAAATGGGGATGGGGATGGGGATGGGGATGGAGGTGCCAATAATACTGCTGATATCTATATAGCTGCATGTGATCTAGATCGATTATATGATTATCATTTAGTTAGATATGATTTAAGAGTCTGCAAACCCAATATCTCTAATAAAGAAATATTGGATATTATCGTAAAGGAAAGAGGCAATTGCTTAGAAGGTACATTTTATTATCCAAGAGCTAAAAATATAGCCAAAAGTAACCCATACTTTTCACTTGATCATGACAATAACTTGTTTCTGTATGGTGAGCAATGTAATAAAGTCATTACTCTTCTTCAATCCAGTCATTTTGAAGATAAAGTCAAATCAATGCTCAATAATACTCATTTTAACTTTCCTCAAGAAAAGGCAGTCATTGATAACCACTTTTGTAATGAAAGTGTCTATGGTAATTGCAATCTCTTGTTTGTAACCGGATTTATTCGAGTCGATCAACCATCTAGTCAACTTTCTGACGACCTTAATTGAGCCCGAAAAAATTTGATCACATGTAATTACAAGCAGATTTAAATATCACCTTATTCTATGTCTGCTAAAATTGTCAAAGGTGCTATTTATCCTCCTGCGGGAAAGGAGGTTAAAGATTTAACCAATGAAGAAGTCGCCAATTTAACTGCTATTGCTGGTTATCGTGATTACGATTGGTCATGTAGCAAGAAAAAAACTACTGAGGAAAAAATCAAATCAACTGCTGAGACTTATGCCAAAATGTTTAGCAGAGGTTACCATCCTGAAAATCAAATTGCAGTTGTATGCCATACAGCTCAACAACTCTACTATAATGGTATTCATGAAAGTCTAGTAATTGAATGGGTCAAGCGTATTGGTTGTATCAATATTGAACAGAAAGACAGTACCTCCCTTTTCTATGAGGGTAAAAAATGTTGGTGGGCGACTTCTCCAATTAGTAATCAAGCTAGCATTTTTATTTCATGTTGTGCTAGTGATGGTATTTCCACTAACTTCAAAAATAATCGATACCTACACAATGCTTCCTCTTCTGAAACTGAAGAAGAGGAAGAGGAAGAATAAACATTTTGAATTAGAAAACTTTTGGCACTTTCAGACTTTGCGGAAATTAATCTCTAATCTAAAATTTGAATCATTAATAGTCACTTTGATTATAATCAAAATAAAGATGTCTGCAACCGCAAATCCTCCTCAATTAGATTCCAACGGATTGAATGTTCTTATTCACTCGCTCTCGGCTGCATTAGGTAATAATGGTGATCGTAGTGAAAATGACGTGACTATGGATGATATTGAAAAAGATCGATATCATTCTTTAAAAGAAGCACAATGGCTAACTGTTGTCCATCCTGGAGGCGATTGGATCCTATATGGCGAATTCGATCATCGCTCCAATTCAGTCGGAATGGAAGTCGATACTATGGAGATTCAATGGACTAAACATATGCCAGCTTCCAGTACTGTGAGGGATCTATTTAGAGTCATTCATAAAAATCCCTCTCATGGCATTTTCACTGGGCTCTGTCTTCGTGAAGGTCGAAACCGACCTAGTATTGCTTATATTGATCTGGAATTACCAGTTTTTGAAATCAATTGGGACACTTAAATAACGAAAAATTGATCCTGACAGAACTTCGACGCTAATATTTCCCTCACCGTCACTATCATGAGTGAACATATTAAAGGAGCCATTTATCCACCTCAAGGCAAGGATGCTAAGGATCTCAGTCATGAAGAATTAGCTTTATTAATAGCCACTGTCGGATATAAATCCTATAAATGGACTAGTAATGAAAAAACGATTGAACAACAGATTAAAAAAATTGCTAGCAATTATGTCAAAATGTTTAGAAAGGGGTGGTCTCAACGTAATCATATCAATAATGTTTGCAATATAGCCCACGATTTCTATCAAAGGGGAGTTCATGAGTCTTTAGTCATTGAGTGGATCAAACGTATTGGTGCCGTCAATATTCATCAGGAACCTAATTATTTGTCTCCTGAAGTACAATCATGGATTGCGGCGTCTCCCCTTGACGAACAAAGTCAAAGTATATTTATTCCCATTAGCAATGAAGAGGGAATTGATTATGACTTTATTTTTGATTCCCAATTAGAAGAGAAGTCAGTGTCTTTTGTCACCACAGCATTTAATCCACAGTAAAAATTTGAATCCAACTATTAGAGTACTTTGTAACTGATTCATATCACTATGAGAAGTACTCTGATTGTCTTAGTATTGGCTGTGGTACTTTTTAGTCGCACAATTAATGCCCAATATTTACAACTCAATAACCTCACGACCTATGAAATTACTAGCAAGAGTTGCCCTTTTGGAGAATTTTGCGATTTCAATCAAGATTTAGTCACATCCATGCAAACTCATCTCAATCAGCTCAAAAATATTAGTGCCGATGAAATGTCAATCCGTTCTGATGAAATTAGAAATCATTTTTCAGCTATTCAGTACAATTTAATTACCTTACGTCAAATGAAATATATTCAACCTAATAGCGCTACTACTCATTCACCATCATTGACTCTAATCAGCCTACTTCTATTACTGACTACTTCTCTCTCTAGTATAAGATCAAAGACTCTTGTGATGTTAATCATGATTCTCTGTTTGTCATCTTATGTTCAGGGTCAACCAAATGAACTCCATCAATTAACCCAAGGGCAACAAAAATATGGTATTGGTGGCGGTGGCGGAATTGGGGGTGGTGGAGTCCATGGTGTTCCTATTGTTGTGATCGCCGGCCGATCACATTCTAAAAATGATAAAGATGCTAGCACCAGTCGCTCACCGAAGACGGGACTCCTTATTACCAATGTCATGATTACCAATCAAACTGTCGGTATTGATGGTATTGGTGTTTGCCTTTTAGATGACGCAACAGAATCAGTTTATAATAGCACCACTGAACCATTTACCCTAATCTCGACTACACTCCAAAAACTTGATATGAATCAATTAACGCCTGAGGATTGGCAACTAACTTTAGTCCAATTACAAAGCTCATTGAATTATATGTCACAGCTCTGCACTTCTTCAGCATCGAAAATCACAATTAATCACATTATGCTTTCAATTTTAATCATCTGTGCGTGTCTCTTAATTTAATTTTTTCCAATATTCTTAGCAGTTTTGAGTCTATCTTTACTCATGATTCGTTGTTTGGGATTCTTCTCAAACTGATTTCGACGTTCAGCAATTTGCTCACGTAACTTTGCACTTCTTTTTGAGTCATCATCTGGCATCTGATTTGTTAACTCATCGACATTCCCGGATGAACACAAATTACCCATAATAAAATACCAAGAATAACACTAAATTCATTATCGCACTTCAAATTTTTATTAAACTTATACTGTGATAAATTAAAAATAATTTAAGTAGGTAGGGAGTCATGAAAAATTGAAGCCTATACTTTGTGTCATATAGGATAACTACTAGTGTTGAGACTTGAGTATTTGAGATACAATCATGTCCACGTTTACTCATCCTTCTGGTTGTCCTTGGAATGAAATGCACGGTTGTGATAATCCTCAGGGATTTGATCGGGAAGCTTGTGGTGGTTGCGAAGCCTGTCGTCTGGATATGAAGCGGATCCAGATCTATGAAGCTAAAAAGAAGAATCCTGATCAGTTGATCCCACCCTATGTGCCTATGGTGCAAGAAGAATTGATTGATGATGCGATCAAGGAAGTCATTGATCAAATCCTTAATCTTTTTCTTGGTCAAATCAACTCAAAGTATATCCATACAGAGGCTATTAGAGCTGATCTCAATGCCCTAGCTCGAGAATATGTCCTTCATGTCAAAAAGAACTTCGATCAGCATAAACTGATCTGTGATGATCATATGCATTCTCTAGTCCGCCAAATGATCGAAATGGTCATGCCTGAGGTCAGTGATGAGGAAATTACTGATTTTGATACCGTGGCGGCCACTGTATTGGAAATCTTTCGTGACTAAACTTATCGACGTGTACTCTTATTATTGCCCTTCTTCACCTCCTCCTTTGGTGCTTCTTTTTGACCTTTAGTCTTAGCTTCAGGCTTGGCTGTCTTTGCATCGGCAGGTTTAGTCGCATCAGGTACAGGCTCCTCAGCCGGCTTCTTCTTGCCCACATATCGCTTCTCTTGTGGCATGTTGTTATGTAATCGTCACTATCTTAATTGAAAAAATAACCATTCAATTTTTATACTAGACTTCAGGCATTAACTTTAGCTAACTTTACTAAAGTTAGCTAAAGCTATTTGATGTTTCACTCTGCCAGTCAAAATTGAATCATTTACATATTGACTTCACAAACTTTCTGCCACACCCATAAGGGTTGGCATCCTTTTGCTGAAGTATTAGCTTGGTAACTTAGATCTGAAGTGACACAAATAGCACCTTCTGACCGTAGATTGACAATAGCATTAAGATCGCGGACATATCTCTCCACAAATGAATCTTGACCATCCGCCTTATCATTAATCGAGATGATTAGATAACCACCAACCGCCAATTTGGCAATTGAGGCTTTTGTAGCCTTTAAAAGGAATTGCTGATACCACTCTTCTAAATTTTTGTAGCGATGGCAACTTTGATTGGAATTGTTAGAGTAAATTTCTAAGTCATAATAAGGCGGTGAAGTCACAATCAAGTCATATTTTTTAGTTTTATTTGGAGGATCGGGTATTTTAACTTCTTCAGCACACCCACAAATCATTTCATATTTACTTTTTTCCTGGCGAGTGGTCGTAAAAAAATTAATCATCTTTTCATATCCCTGAAATAAATCTCGATTTGGATCAATTCCACAGTAATATTTAATATCATCCGAGTAAGCCAATGCACCTAATAATCGATGACCAAAACCAGCACACCAATCTAAAATATATTTCGGTCGATACATCTTAATCAATGAGATCATGGTGGTAGGTCTAAATTTACTGATCGGTTTGGTATAGGAATATAAAATCTGCCTCTGTTCTTCCAAATCTTTGCCAACGAGTTCAGCCTGATGTTCATTAAATGTTTCTAAAAGACTCGGTTGTCCTTGCCAATGAGCTTTAATCATTTCGTCCTCAAGAAAAACATCAACCAATTCTGTGTATCGTTTATGATCGGTCATTCTTTCCACTAAAACTTGATACTTATCACTGCCTAATAATTTGGAATCGACACCAGGCATATTTTCAATCTCTGGTTGATGTTTAGTCGTTTTTAATGGAGGATGGAATTTGCGAATCTCATTAAAACGTTTAGCTAAAGTCTCACCATACAAAATCCGTCTCACATAAGGGTATTCCAGTTTCTCTACAACGTCCTCCATCGATTATAACTCTCTTATTGAGCCATTAAAGACTAGAATTCAAATTTTAATTCATCATAGTAAATTATATAACCTCATGTTACAGTGGTGAGTTAATATTTTGGTTCAAGTGAATATGAGCAAACTGAGGTTCGATACCTCTCCAATTTTGCAATTGCCGATCATGTGGCTCTAATTATTTTAATGCCGGCAATGCAATTTCGTTATTGGTGTGTAAATCAGAAAAATGGGAATTTGGATCCGTAATGGCAGTCGCCTATGCAACATTATTTCTCTGTGGGTCTTCTTGGTTTGGTGCTATTTTTTTGGTCTGCAATGGATGGTTCTATCCCACACGACCATTACAATATTTACCATTCGTATTAGCGTATATTTATGTCGTCATGTTTGTTATCGCAATTCCAGTTGTCATTAGTGCCGTAATTAGAGATTATTGTTGCAAGAAATGCAACACTTCCCAATTAGAGGAACAAGAAGCTCGATTTTTTATCAATCCCAGACCAGAAATTATTATCGATCCAATAGTTGTGCAATCAGCTCCAGTACAACTTGCCCAAGTACAACCAGTTTCAGTACAACCGATCGAATCCCAATCAGCCAAAGTACCCGCAATTCATATTACTCCACTTCAGGACTATTATCCCCAAACAGATTGTTCGATCTGTTTAGACAAATTACAAAGTCATCTCTATCGACTTGATTGTGGACATCTCTATCATGAAAGCTGTCTTCGCCAATGGGCTACTGTTAAAATGAATCTGACTTGTCCTCTATGTAAACAAGTCCAAAAGGCACAGAATATTGACAAGTAAAGATTCATTTTAGTGTAATAATCACCTAGATTGGAAATTGAACCAGTGAGTACTAACGGTCTCATATCCACCAACTATTTTGATTGACAGAGGTAAGTCCTGTTGACTCAATTCTTTCAGGTTGTGGGAATAATTCGAAATAATATTTCGAATATCTGTACGTCTGGAACCATGAACAAATCGAGCTAAACGCCTTTTCCAATTAGTATGTCCATGTTGCGAGCGGGGCTTTCGACCGCCATATTTTATTTTTTTCTCATAGTGCTCATGCCCAGACAGAGTCTGGTGTTCATCGATACCCATCTGTGGGTAAGGGACTGAGCCGAGCGACTATATTTCATACAAAGAAATTATATTAACCAACTATTCAAATTTTCCGATTTCGCAAATCAAAGTAATTTAAATTCTCATATTAAATAATAAATTATATAAAATAATACCAATTATATTATTAGGATTATGAGCCAAATTGCCGATAAATATATCGATCACTTTAAAAATTTAGATTTCAATATTAAATTTAATGCCAATAATAATAAGGTGGCTGTTATTGTTGAAACCCGTCCCCATAAATATTTATTAGGAATTATCAAGAATGTTATGTATTTCCTAGGTAGTGAATGGAATTTGCACATTTTTCACAGCAAACACAACGAAACCATGATACGTAATGGTCTTCAAGGTCAATATCGAATGACCGATTTAGCCATCAATGATCTTAATCAAGCTTCATATAGCTTGCTCTTACAGAGTCCATTATTTTGGAATCAAATTGATGAAGAAAACATCCTCATTTTTCAAACAGATTCATTCATTTGTCGATCTGACTATAAGATACCAATGCAATATGGATTTATTGGAGCCAAATATACTTTCGGACATTTCGATAGCAATTCTAAGTGGATTGATGTGACTTCTCCGCCTCAGCGGGAGTTTTCTATTAATGGGGGCTTTTCATTTAGGAAAAAGAGTATAATGATCGATTGCATTAAAAATATCTCCGTACGAGATATCATTAATCATCGAGCCCATCATGGATGTAACATTGAAGAATATACGAATAAATTCATTTTGATGGAGGATTGCTATTTCATGAGTGCAATGGACATTTTGAATTATAACCTTCCAAGTGCCGATATCTGCGATAATTTTTGTAGCCAAAATACCAAAACCTATTCTTCATTTGGGGTCCATGGCTTTGATAAATCCTACTGTAATTTTTCAGATCAAGATTTAGCCATATTTTGCCAATTACCTGCACCGACCATTAAAACTGAGTCGGTAGTAAATGTATATACGTAGGCCTAATTGCATCATTAGGAGGATGTGACAGTTGATTACCAGCATCTATACGATTAAATAAATCCTTGCCCTCAGAGATGGCTTTACGAATATGTTCAAAATTAGTATACTCTTGTCCGCTATACTCCGAATGGGAAAAGTTCCGTAGTTTTTCAGCAATTTGTTCAACAGAACAAAAATAGCTTAAATGCCAGCCAGCTTTACCTAAGATTTGATTTTTATGACCCCGTCTCTGCTGATTAATATCTGACACATATTGAAGACGAGTCATATAAGCATAATACCACTTTAAAGTCTTCATCCACTGTAAATTATAATAATAAAAATCCATCTCTAAACCGACTACCCCTAAAATTTGCTGATAATGTGTCGGTTGCTTAAATAGAACAATGTTCTCAGGACGTGGAATTTCATCCAAATCACAAAGTAAAATAATATCATTGGGATTAAAATTATCTTTGAGATACTTAGTTGGATAATTTCTCACATAAGCTTCACGTTCCCAGTGATCATCCGCCAAACTTGACGGATAGCATAAAATCGGCAAATAAGTAATTTTGGATTTAAAATGACCCAATCGGTCAATTATAGTGGGAAAGACTAATCCACGAAATTTATTACTGAACGAATAGGCACACTCAACTATAATATGATGGTCAACACATGACGACAATTCATTTAAACGGAACATTAATAAATCAATTTCATTCGAAAAGATTGTACAATCAATAATTCTTGCAGTCATTTAATTATATATATAATAATTAAATTTAATTGCCTGGTTTATCCAAATCAAAGTACAATTATCTACACTTAATACTCAATTTGACTCATATTAAGTGCCAAACGCAAAATCTCCTCATCTGACATCCGGTTCAAATTCGGTGATTCAAAATCGGTAGACTCTTCCTCAATTTTGCCATTAGTTACTAATGATTGACTCTGATAATGATGCCAGCCTGTACTTGTCTGCCTCGAATAACCACCTGTAGCTCCCAGACTAGTTCGAACCGAGACAGGCAAATCTTCCTGACTTAATTCTTCCAAGTTATCACCATAATTAGTAATAATATTGCGAATATCTGTTCGTCGAGAACCTTGAGAATGTCTATCCAAGCGGCGTCTCAAATCAGAAGCCTTCCAACCGTTACGGTGACTACGAGAGCCACGTGGAGTGGGTCCACGATACTGCATTTTCTTCTCATAATGACCACCTCCGGCCTCCTTTTGGGCATCATATGTATTAGCCATCATTACAGAAGATGCTGCAACTGACATGGCTAACTATATTATAGACAAAGATATTCAAGCCAAATTAGTGTTCAATTTTTCTAGATACCGAAAAATCATTGCGAGGCCAGAGATCAATTACTTTCATTATTGTGACGTAATTGATCTCTAATCCATTCGCCATAAACTATCTTTCCATTACTCAAAAATAAGGTTCCTTCTCCCCATCTTTGGCTTTCTCGCCACTCACCTTCATAAATATCTCCATTAGAATAAAAGCACTTTGCTAAACCCTGAATTAAACCATTACTAAAATCGCCCTCATAACGACAACCACCTACATAAGACATAACTCCTACACCAGTCTTTTGACCCTGCTGCCAATCTCCTTCATAATAACTTCCAGACTTGAATAAATACTTTCCCCGACCATGGCGTTGATTGTTCTTTAATATTAATTCTTTGGAAGTGGTTGGTAAAATCTCACCCTCATAGATATCCCCATTAGAATAAATATACTTACATTTCACTATACCACCACTCGTATAGTGTCTTTCTACAAAACCACTGACATTGGAACTGCTAATTTCCTGACCATAAAATAATTGACCCCCACGGAATATACCATCAGCAACAATTCCATTTTTATAAATTAGTTTACCTCGAACGAAACCTTCTTTTCCGCCTTGCCAACCTCCTTCATAAATATCACCATTCGATTTAATTAATCGACATTGACCTTCACTTAAAATTCCATTTTCGAATATGCCATTCCAATAATTTCCTTTCAAATCAGTCAGTTGACCTTGTCCATGAATTACAAATTGGGAAGATAATTGACCTTCATAATTATTTCCATTGGCATATTTTATTTTCCCTTTACTCAAGATATCGTCACCAAATTCACCCTCATAGACATTCCCCTCAGGATCAATAACTTGTCCAAAACCATTCAATTTGCCCTTTATTATAGAACCTTTATATGTCCACCCGTGAACCTTCTTTTCATTATCAGATTGCTTTTGCTCACCAAATGACGAAGACTCATCTGACTGAGGTATCTGAACACATAACTTTTGACCCATCATATATGTTTAAGTTACAGTAACCAATTCAATATGTCCTCTCAAATCAAATTTTATTAGTAAATCATAAAATTTGATTTGAGAGGACTAAATTCAATAACAGTCAATTAGCCAACATGAAAAAACTTCGTATCGAAATCCAGAGAGAAACATTGAAATATATTGATCATCATCAATACCAATTCAAATCCCAAACTAAAAAATACCCCAATTGCTCATATCCCTCTAAAATCAAAAATCTATTTCAAACAGCCATTGAAGTGGTCCCTCTTGATACCTTAGAAGCTGTCATTCACTTTCAGTCATTAAATGCTAAAAAATATGCCTTCCTCGTCATGGCTAATGGACTGAATCCCGGCGGTGGTTATAAAGAAGGTAGTCCTGCTCAAGAAGAAAGTATTTGCCGACGCACTAATTTAGTGACATGTTTATTGATTCAAAAATATCCGATTCCTGAATTTGGCGGTATTTATATCAAAGATTTACACATCCTTCGTGATACTGAACATAATAAATATGTATTTTTACCTAAACCTATATTGAGTAATTGCCTTCTCTGTGCAGCTTATAGTAATCCAACCACAACAAAGGATAATAAGCTTGATCAAAAGTTTCGAGAAGGCACAAGAAAAAAGATTGAAACCATGCTCAATATCTTACTCGAAAATGGTGAGACCCACATTATTTTAGGAGCTTGGGGGTGCGGAGCTTTTGCTAATCCAGCTGAGGATATGGCTTACCTCTTCAAAGAAATTTTAACTTCAAATGCCTACAATGGTCGTTTCCAACATGTTGTTTTTGCTATTATCAAAGATAGTTGGCATAATAACCTCAAAATATTTACTGATATTTTCAGTAAAAATTGAAAATAAATACCTTACGATTATCTCTTTTCAAAATATAGATGAATGTCTGTGGCTTTTGAAGTTCGACTTAAAAAAACGACTGATTGGTTAATTCATTATATGTCTGGAGAAGCGACGGAACAAGAGTTGACCAAAATTCCTTCCGAAGTCGTCGAAGAATTGTCTTCTTTTTTACCCCCTTCAAATGTCACTGTGTACCGAGGAATACACTTTTCTTATAGAGAGTTAGCTAAAATGGGTACCCAGTGGAATCAAATTAAAATTATTCATGCAAGTCAAGTTTCTTCATGGACACACTCTTTAAATATCGCTCGAGAATTTGCCACTAGTAATTATCATCCTTTTGGAATCATTATTGAGGCTGATATTTGTCCATCATCAATTTTAGTGGATACCAGTCGAATTCGACAAAAATTCTTTATAGCTGATCAAAAAGAGGTTATAGTCTTCCCTGGTACTTATCGAATTCAAATTATTGAATATCAACAGCCAGTGCTAGTTACCGACCAATATCTCAAATTACTTAAAACAATTTTAAAGGAATTCCCTCACCTCGGGGATTCTTATTTGACTTTATATGGTGACTTACCTTCACATCGAGGTCGTATTGAACTCGAACCAGATTTAGTTACACTAAAAATCACTGGTCGATCAGCGCCAGTTGCAACATTTCGATCTTATCAAATCCAATCCCAGAATGGAATCAAATATCTTAGATTGACCCCAGAAACTATTCTCAATTTTCTTAAGGATTATCTTCAGGAATTAATTACTGTAATGTTTTTATCCAATAAATTTGATTCCGTTTCAGCATAATTCATAAATTTATATAAATTTATGAATTGATGTCTGTTTCTCATCAAGATTTTGCTCATGCAGTCGAATATTATTATGAATACTTCAATGGAAGTCAACCGCATCTTGAGGAATATGTACAATATCATGTTTCATTAGCGGAGATCAGAGTTGCTCTCGCTAAACTTTTTTATGAGAGCCCACTAGAATCCGATATGTACTATGATACTAAAATTCGAGAGATGATCATTGAGGAATGTATTCAGTTGGTTCAAAATCAAAAGAAACGAGCGATTGATTCAATTACTGATAAAATTAATAATTATGAAGATAATTATGATCCAGATGACTGGGCTTATGAAGTTTTAGAAACCTATCATAAGATGAATGAGGATGACCTCGAACATTTAGTGACTAACAAAGTTGAAAATTTTATGAATAAGCCTGAAAATGCCAAACTCACATGGACGGATCTCATTTATAAATTTGAATCAGATGACCTATACATCAAAAGGATCATGATTGACCATCCCATACCCCCAAAACAAGTACTTCAACCTAATATGGTCAAATGTCAAACTAAAAAAAAGCCTGCTGATAAAGATGTCATTTGCAATCCAATGACTGGTAATTGGATCAAAGTTGGTGGTGCAGCGTACAAGGGATTATTGAAGAAATACACTGCTCAGCAATTACAGGATTTTACTGACACGCAAATTTAGTGTCACACATGACCCATATACTGCTGGTAGAGATTAAGTAGCTCCCGTTGAGATATATTAGCTACTATATGACGATATTCCCCACCCCGAGCCCGATGTCGAATTTCCACTCCATCGGGTCGGTCTATAGCTAATTCAAAATCACATCTTTCATACCCAAAACGAATAAGATCAAGAATAATAGCACGGTAACTCTGTACCGCTTGAGAATCAGAAACCATTGATGTAGCTTTTTCTTAAAAAAAATATTGATCGTAGCATCAAATTTTCATAGATCAAACTCAGCAAGTTTGATCTATGACCTCTGCTTAAGATAGTAGTGCATAATTTCCTGTCTTTTTTCAAGTCTCAATCCCCATTCACGAATAAATGGATCGCTAGAATATTTCAATGCCACAATTGGAATTGGATCACTATCATTTCTTTGAAACCATGTCTCCAAAGGGATATATATTTCTAATTTGGTGAGGGAAGAGAAATTCATTATACTATATTATTTGGAATTACGTAAGGAAGTATTAACTTGATTAATAAAGTCTAAGTGATCCTGATCTGATAAATTCTTTTTGGGTAATCGACGCATCAATTCCTTAAATTGGGTTGAAAGGAAAGGTTGCGTAGAATAATTAATTTTCTTTGCATACATCATGTCAACAAAGAGATGACTTAAATGAAGGTAATCAATATTAGTAGACTTCGTCAATTCCGCAGCACCAAAATCAATGATCCGTGGATTTAAATCCACTGGATCAAGAGTAATATTAGTGATCCCTAAATCCCCATGAGCAATACCATGGGAATGTAATAAAGCTAAACTTTTGATTAAATATTCAAGCCATTCCCAGAGAGTTCGAATATCAATTGTCGTCATTTCCTCGACAATATCCCCTAAAGTTAATCCGGCCCAGATAATAAAGTAGCCTTGATTCAATTGATCAATTGAAACCAGTGATCCATGTTCTATTTGATTTATACATCGACGCAGTTGCTCTTGATTATTTTTATCATTTAAGTCAATTAAACAAGAATCTCCTGATAAAGCTATGAAATGTTTCGATTGTGGATCAATTTTGCCAATTAATTTTGATATTGCTTTCTCATTTTCGTTACTAATGATGATGTCTCCTGCCTTATCTCCTTCACGAGGAATAGGAACTTTCATAATGTCATCCTTATATTTCAAATTAATAGCATTATCTTTGCATTTGAGTGGAGGTCGAAAAACGCAACCTTCTTGACCTGATCCTAATAATTGATTAGGAGTTTGACTTGCAGACATATATATTAAACATATTGAAATTTAATATTTCATTAAATTATTATAGCTAATGGATCCATTGACTGTTTGGATTCTAATTCTTTTTGGCCCAATAGCAGCACTTCAATTAATGATTACTTGTTTGGACGCCAATGATCAAAATCGTCATAAATAAATTTTCATTATTTTCAGCTAGATATGAAAAAAATTGAAGTAAACTTCGAAATGGCATCTCACTCAATGACTAATTGATAAGAATGGGTAATGCACGGTCAATTCCCGATCCGTCGCAAAATTCTCAATTAATACAGGCCTGTATTAAAGGTGATATTTTAACAGTTAATAACTTGGTGACTGTTTTTAAATCTCGCCAATGGTCACTGGATTCAAATCTGATCACAAACGTCAATGGAAAACAAGCTTACGTCAAATTTTCTGCACTCTGGATTGCTTGTGCTCAAGGTTACACTGAAATTGCTCAAATCCTTCTAAATCATGGTGCGGATCCTTATTTTCAATATGATACCTACCCACGAAATATCATAGTAACTTGTAGTTGCGAAGATGGCGATTGTGAATTTTGTCGGAATCTAGGGTTCCTCTATGAAACAACACCTATTTGGATTACCTATTACATGAAACATCAGCCACTGATCCAATTATTTGCAAGCCGAAAAACTAAACGCCCTCGGCCTGACAATCATAATAATTATCCAATTATTAATGGGCAACAATTATTAGCCACAATCATTAATGCTCCCAGTCAAATCGCTCGCATCGATTCATTCTAACAAAGAAATATCTGAATCAGTTATATAGTATGAGTCGAAAAAACAAGTACTTTGATGTTAGACTCAACTATTTACATCAAAAACATAAGCTTGACCATGTCCTCAATAAATTTAGATATGAAATGACTCCTGAGAAATTTATTGGATATGGTGGTGATGCCACCGCCTTCAAAATAGATAATAGTAATGTTTTGAAATTATGTGTCAAAACAATTGGTTATTTTCAAAATCACCCCAGACGTAAACCTTCCCATCTCAAAAAAATCGCTGATAAACTCCAACCTTATCTTTTACCTATGACCGAAATTCTTTATGATAATAAAGATGTTTTCGTCTATACTCAACCTTTATGTTCTCAATTTAAAAGGCAATTAATGACTCATAAGCATTTGCACGAAATCTATGAAATTGAATGGAAATTAATGGTCAACAAAATCACAACAAGTACAAGTTCTCATAATTTGGCTTATTACCAAGATCGTGTGGTGATTTTCGATTATCATGATCTCCATAAGTTTAAAATCAACAAAGGCCAATTAGAGATTAATCACAATCCTTGGTTAGCAGTTTTGTTACATCACCTCATTAAATTTACTCTAACTATCTATGATCCTAAGCATCTTAATCTATGCGATTTTTCTTCTTCAAATCAACTCATTGCTGTTGTTAACAATCCACTCTTACCAACTTACTTTCAAAATTTAGTTCGTTTTTTTATTAATGATGAGGAACGACTTCATCATGAAACTCTTTGTAATCTACTTCATAAGTGTGTTATTGGATCACTATAGTTGGAATTATTGAGATCTCTCTGTTGGAAGTGTTGCAAGAACTGTGGCTGGAACTGTTGCAAGAACGGTGGCTGGAACTGCCGCATTGGCATCGATACGCACCAGAGGATCAGAAACAGCATCAGGAATGAATCGAGAATGCACAGCAGAATAAGATTGGACAGGAATAGAAATCGTAACCAGACGTTCCTGACGCTTTTGATCTAAACGCAATTGCCTCTTATGTTCACTTTTAAGTTGGTAGAGCTTAAGTTTCAATTCCTTGACTTCACTTGCACTTTTTTGAAGAGAATTCTTTAGGGAGTCCCTTTCTGTCCGGAGCTGCGTATTTTCGTTCTGTAATTGATGCTTAGTACAGAAATCTGAATGAGAAAAAGCACTGACCTGCTCAGTACATTTTGAACCAAATAAGTCTTGACCGGAACAAACCTTATTCGAAATAAACCCAAAACCAAGCGGTAGTGACGAACCAAAAACCGGAAATGGATTTGCATCTACATCAGAACCAAAAGCCGAAACCGGAGGTGATGAAAATAAATTAGACATGATGAATTCACTAGAGTGATAAGCTACTCCATTCGAATATTGGAAGGCGTTTCAATTTTTCAGTGCCTGATCTATATTTGTTGGAATCAAAGTATAATTAATGTAAACCGTGGGGTCTATATTAATTATTGAATTACCATTACCATTACCATTACCATTACCATTACCATTACCATTACCAGGCAATTAAAAAAAATCGACATGATTGAATAGATTTCTGGGCTTGCTCTTCTTGACCTCTTTTGGCTTATCAATAGTCTGAATCGCAGGCTTAGTTTCCTTCTCAACTTTGATATCACCAACGACTTTACTATCACCCTCAATTTGGGTCATTTTGACTTGACTGGCACTGGAACTGGACGTTTCGCTAGTTGACATTGCAGAGAGGAATTCGACACTGTCTGAATACTAACTCTGTAAGTATAACAAGTTTAGGCTTTCAAATTTTCTTCACTTCAAAATATTGATCCCTCAACTGAATACCTATATATTTCTTAACATTTAAGAATTCCACCCCTGCTGTCGTCCATATTGATCTAATGTCCTTGCAATTAGCCAACCGAGTGTACCTGATATAATGTCGCCACAACTATTATTTAATGTATCTGCATGAGGTTTTCCACCCGGCCAAAAAGGTAAATACTGATTAATGACAAATATTCCCCAATTGCTATTTTCAATCCATTCAAAGCCAATTTGAATCAATATCCAAGCCAAACATGGAAGACCACAAAAATAGATCACAATACCCACTGCAAAATGCAGGAGACTATATTGATCTACAAATCGTACTCCCATTTATATGTTAATCACAGATTATAAAGCAAAGCTATGGCTCGGCCACCATCTTCCCATCCCACATCTAAATGTTTATTTCGACCCATGGCACGCATTCCATAACCATGTCCATGGAAATACTTCTCCTTACGTTTATATTTTTCGACTATATCCTTATAATCAAATCCTTCACCTGAATCTCTAATTACACAAACAAATTCACCTTTGGTACCGACATACATTTCGCAGTGAATGGGACTTTGTCCGTGATGGCAGGCATTTCCAATCGCTCTTCGGTACTCATTTTCAGTATGTTTAATGTCATGTTCATGAATAACTTTAATGACATTTTTAACTAAATGACGGCGGTGCTTCCTTTTTGTGATGCTAAACCCGTATTGATCTTTAATTTTGAGCTTTTTTATAATTTCAGCCAAGTTCAAATCCACAAACATACTATAAAAATGAATGAGAAATTACTTTTCTTGAATGAAATTACTATCAAGTTCGCTAATGACGTTACTTGAGAATATCTTCTTCAAATGGAATTCGAATGGAACTCAAAACTTTCTTTTGATACTTCTCATCATTGAGTTCATAAATATGACTATTCCAAGTGAACATGTCAAATTCTTCGATGACTGGAAGAAAAGGATGATCCTCACCCACATACATAGGTTTGCCATCACTATCCCTTAAACTTTGAGAACCTTTCAAATAGCTTCTCTGAATATTTTCAGCTAAGATCTTAGCCACAACTTTAGGATTACCTTCAACGATTCGATTCTGCTTCTCATCATAATAGACAAATTGAGTTCGGCTCCGATTCGCATACATCAGTGCTGGGTTTTTATCGGGAGGAAAGTAAATTCTTTCTAAAATGCGACAATCACCTGCTAATCGGGCTAAAGCACAATTTTTAATGAAAGTCAGGGCTTTCTTGGCTCCATCTTGAAGAGTGAGCAGTTGCAAGAAATCATCATTCTTAGTCAAGCACATAACGTTGAGATTATTATTGCTATTTTGATTGATATTAGCAACTGGTCTTCCCTCCAGTTTTTCAATCTTAGCTAATAATTGTTCCATAATCTTACTTTGATTGGCATTTTGTATTTCGATAGTCTTTGCTAAATCTGAAACAGTTGTCCTCTTAGGTTTAAGTCGCTTGGAAGAATCGATTTCTGTGTTAATTTCTTGGGGATTCATTGCACAGCCATTCCTTAAGTGCCGACGCAAATTTTCTATAGTGGCATAAACATGAGAACAGTATTCACATCGTCGGGATGCTTCAACATCAATAATTGTACTTAAATTAGACATATGCTATATTGGATCAAATTATTCTTATGTAGTAAATTATATCGAAAATATTAGTCAGTTCGATCGAAATTAATCATCATTAGATGATCAATAAGTCGTTGCATATGCATGATTATATCACACATATGCAAGCATATGCTTGCATACAATCATAATCACAGTCTCATACAAAATCAATTAATGATTTTATATGTGAATTCGGCAACCTCAGCCATTGCTACTTAACAATTTGACGTTTTTTCTCAACAATTTATGTACTAACCTAACAATTTAACATTTTCTAACCGGTATGATTACACAAAAAAATCTTACTTATTTTAGGTAATATATCTACGTTGTTTATGATATTTATTAAGAATTAAGTATATATAAACCGATACTAGGAGGCTCGTTATCATACAATAAAAAATCTGGCACTTTTGGTTATACCATTCTGAATCACATTTCAGTGATCATTAACAAACCAACACATAGTTAGAGTTACCATAAGATCATTAATGATTTACCAAAAATGCCAGAAACAATAATGGTATGATTCACAATGCCCTTTATGAATCATAGAGCTAGATATTGTTTTAATTATAAACAGCACTGGATGTGATCGCTCTGAATTGGTCTATATTTTTCCTGGCACTTTTAGCAATACCTATTGTGATTTCAGCACCATTTTTTTTCGAGTTATGAATCGCAAATCTTACCTTACTCCTTCCTCGGGTCGGGCCTCCAACTCAAAGTAAATTTGTCTTTGATTTCCTTGTTTTTCCTTGGTAGGTCCGAGTCGCAAAATAAGTTATAAATTTGGAAACCTTTTTGAATTTTGAAAAAGTCCGGAAAAAATGTCCGAAAATTTTACAAAAAAAAAATTCAATCAAAAAAACGCAAAGTAAATCCGACGCTGAAAAATTTTACTTGCTCCTATCCGTCCTAAGTCATTCTATTTTAAGTATAAATGATCTACACATAAAATAGTTCATATCAACCAAAATCAAAGTAAATTTAAATGTGTTTTGTTTTGCAAAGAGTATAAATTTTTTTTCAACTTTCTAAAAGGGGGTCTTATTAAAAACTTTGAAAATGTTGGAAAATTTATAACTTTTGATCGCTGAAAATGTCTTTGTTAACTTTGATTTACGGTGATTTTTATATTATATAAAATAGATGATTGTAATGTATTAATGGTAAGATTCCCATAAGAATTTCAACTCATTGGGAGTTAACATATCATAGGCTCTCTGATTGTTCAATTGATGACCCATTTGAGTCACAAAAGCCTCAAAAGGTCGAGAAGCATATTTTTGAGCAAAATGATGTAAGCCTTTGACATATGTACCTAGATAACGGCAAGAGTTCATATGACGATCCAACCCATGTGCTTGGTTATTTCGAATATCTTGTAAAGTGGCCAAATTTTGCAGATACTGAGGGCAATTGGGAAAACAACAGTGATGTTTCAATAATCCCGTTGACTTCAAAATCAATTGATCCTCAATTGATCGACCCCGATTAAGTTCATCAACCTCCTGTTGAGTAAACATCTTCGGAATACCCTGATGATATTCCAAATAGGGTTGAGCTAATTGTACTCGAGCCAATAATCTTCTTTGAATGCGATTTCTGGCTTCATCACGAATAGCCTGTTCATGTTTAATTAATCTCAATTGTTCAGCCAGGATGTCCGCAATCATTTGTTTGGGATTATCAAATTTCAATTGATGACGAGACGAGGCCGAATGATATCTCAGTCCTTGCAAATATAATGCCACCTGAGTCTCATATTTATCACAACCTGGCAAATGAGTGGCTAAAAAATTCTTCATGGAAATCTCTCGGTTTTGGTACTTCTCTAATAATTGAGCTTGGACATCACCTTTGGCGTTAGAATCAACATGATGGAAATAATTCAAAAATTCATAAACAGAAACGACAGCAAAAGGTGTCGTATTCGTATGCATATCTTGATAACAGGCTCCTGAATGGCGAACTGCTCTTTTCAAACGACATTGATAAGTTGATAAATCGGTCTCGCTCTTTAAACCTAATGCACGCCGAATTAATGTTTGTGAGGCACAGTTGCCTAATGCTGATCCCCGAATTAAAACTCGAGTTGATCGCATCACAGCTTCCGCTAGAAGAGCAAAAGCTAAACGATGTGCTCGATTATCATTTTCAAATAAGGGTTTAGCATTGTCTTGAGTGAGAACACCCAAAATTTGTGCAATAGAAGCTACTTGATGTGTTTCAGTCAAGTATTCTTCCAGATTACAACCGTCTGCAGTTAATATGAGTTCGAGAAGATGTTTCAACCGTTGATCATGAACAAAAGCTGACTTAACACGACCATATAAATCAAAACATTGTTCTAATCTCTGAGAAAATAACGGATGCCCAGTTTCAGTCATCAACATTTCCACTTGGCGGATCCAGGCAATCGTTAGTAAAGCTTGCTCCTGACCGGAAATGGATAAATAAGGATTGCGTGTGAACGTGTAGGCTCTTTGCATTTCAGAAATCTTGGGATGTGTACAAGGTTTAATCGGTAAGATGTCACTGATTTCAGCCTTACGATCGTATTCACTCATATCGGTAAGTTGTTCGCCCAATTCGTGTGAGCGGTAAATCTGTCTCACAGAAAATAGTGTTTGTGGTGAGACATAGTTGATTTTAACTAACCAAGGCTCAATCTCAGAGGCATGAGTCCGAGTTACATGAAGACCCCATCCTTGGGTCTGATCATAAGCCAGGGCGTCACAAGCTTCTTTGAGTGGTTTACGCTGACGCAAAATCAATTGCATTTCCTTCAGATCAGTTGGGGTTAACTCTAATCGGCCTAATGAACGTTTTAAGATTTGACGTCCAAATTTGAGTCGGGTCATTTGCTCAAACCACGCTCCCTTAAATGTAGCTTTGGCATAAGTACGTAAGTCTCCCACAATTTGATTTAATTGATAAGTGGCCAATCGAATAGTTGAGGGTGATGTTTCTGTAGAGACTAATGTCATGTAACCTTGGCAAATGTGTTCAATACTGGGCATTAATCGTAAAATTCGCTCCGGATGTGCCATGACATAGTTACGAAAAATACATAACAATCCCAATAAAGCTGAACGTGAAGTTTCTAAGTGAGCTTCATCGATTTCATAGGATTTTAAATCTTCCAAACTCAAGAATCGGGTTCGATAACGATTATATTCGACATTAAGGGTCTCTACATATCCTCCACGATAAATTGCAGGCATAAATGATTCTAAATCCCAAGTAGGAGGCTCATGCAAATTGGAAAGAAAACCTTCATGAATACGTCCCATAGGATAAGGCACGCTATATGTTAATCCAGATTTCAAATGGCTCAATTCAACTTGAATATTTTCCAGACAGGTCTCTAAAGGATTATTAATATCCACAGTATGACTGAATGTTTCAAAATGAGTCACATTTTGTAGATGAATTTTAAGGAAGTGACAACCTGAAACCATCTCAGGAGTTAAATCAGACTTCAAGAAGATAATTTTAATGATAACTTGTTTGACTTGAAGATAAGCATGATGATTGTTCATCAATTGATTAATTTGATCTGTAATTGTCCAACTATGATTGACAAATAGATAAATAACATGAATGGACTCTGAATTACCATTTTCGACTCGGCTGAAAACATGATTAATTGGCTTAAATAGATTCGCTGCCCATGTTTTCTCTGGATTTTTACCAATCAGAAGAGAGCGATTAGGTTGATTAGTTTTAGCATGGGATAAGAATTGATCGGCACTAACATTTCCATAGTGTTGAAATTCGCCAGTCGGAAGATCATAGAAGGTCACATCAGATTCAGTTAGCATTCGAATATAATTAGTCAGTGTATTCAAATAAGGCATGGAAGATGGCAAAATTAGGTAGGATTTAATGTCAGGTGGGGGTGGCAAATCAATGTGGGTGGGTGGTAAAATTAAGTAATAATCCCCAAAAATCTGACGAAAGATAACACGCTCTGAGTCAGCAACATCCTTTGGATATTTGACAAATGGCTGAGGAGTCAAATTGATTAATAGACCTCTTTGGGCTAATTTAGCCTTATGTCTTGCCTTTTTAGCCTTTTTCTTCGATTCAGGCTTCGGCACATATAGGTACTTGACCATCTTGCTGTGATCCCAATTGGGCTTAGCAGTCAAGATCATGAGAGGAATAATATTGGCACTTGAAGCAGAAATCCATGTGCGGAATGTATTCTGTCCATTAACCGCTGGAGTTCGTGTATGTGACCCATCGAGGTATTGTCCATTGGCAATTGAAGCTAGATAAGAACCATAGTTATAAGAGTACTTATCGTCAATCATATCATCTTCCTCAACTACATGCATTTGACCAACTAACACCAAATTAATCATAATTTGCACACTTTGATCACGATCCAGAAAGGTGTACCATTCTGAAGTTTTAAATTCTGTTGATGAATAGATACCATCACCATAATATTGTCCATTTGCCATCTTGAGACTGTGGCCATCTTCAGGATGAATATCGCCAGGCATCAAGTATCCATGTTTAGCAATACTTTGCAAATGTTTGGGATGCGAGGTTGCATGAAAGGTGAGGATGGGATAGTAATGCTTGGGTAACTTACTAATGTTTTCAAGTAAAGATTGCCATTGATGACGTTCGAAAACTAATTGCAAATCATTGAGATGATATTTCTCACCGAAGATTAAGTTATCCTTCGTCTTATTAAGCTTTTTCTCAATTTGATATTTGATTGCATCAATAAGTTCATCATAAGTCAAAATTTGACCGTGATCCTCATTATATTTGCTTAATTCCCACCAATTTTGAAGAGGGTGCCGAAAAACAGATGTCGCATGTAATGGTTCAGCCATCTTGTAGGTAATTAAATCGAGCCATTAAAGCAGATTTAAAGGCTTCAATTTTTGCACCAATTTTGCCCAACTCAATTGAGTTCCATTGGATCTAATCAATCATTGGGCTCAAATTTAAGAATTGTGGTCAGAGGGTCAAAATTTGATTGCAAATCTAAACTGGATTCTAAAAATTGTCAGTAGCATGATCATCGAAATTACTGGCGAAAGTGTCTTTACTCTTATCTTGATTTTGACTCTAGTCGCTGGAGCTTATCTTTATTTGCGTCAGAAACTATCAACAGATGGGGTCCAATTGGCCACTAAAATTATCAATGCCAATGAAACGCAAAATGCCACAGAGGGATTAATTAAACAAATGCTCAATGCCAAAGGTGTATCTGTCGAAACGAATAAATTTATAGTGGGTTTATTAGCTGATGCTGATGTACAAGCACAAATCAAAACTACTCTAATTGAGGTCTTCAAAACTGATGAAGTCAAAGTCGCAACCAGTGAATTAGCTGTCTCACTCTTACAGGATCCAACGACACTAACCGAAACTCAGAAGCTATTTTCATCCATAATCGGAGATGAGACCATTCAAAAAGATCTGCAAAAGTTACTAAATAATTTGATTCAAACACCCGAAACACAGACACTGTTGACTGATCTACTCATTAATACTCTTAATGATCCCAAGACGACTGCAACCTTACATGAGTTTCTGCAACGTGCAGAAACTCACCAAGCGTTATCAAAATTAGCACAATCTGTCATTTCCGATCCTGAAATCCAATCAGCCATTCAAGCTTTTTTGATTAAGACCTTACAGAATGCTAATCTCAAAGAAGAAATTTATGTCACTATTAAGGGCTTATTGGAAGAAGTTATGAAGGATCAAGATTTTAATATTGTCATCGTCTCCTTTTTGTCTCAAACGTTCATGAATGCTCTTGATGAACCTGTCAATGAGAAATATATCAAAGATAAAATCATTGAGATGATGACTTCACAAGAGATTATGGATTCTGTGGCTCAATCGATCACAGAAGTTGTGCAAAAGGAGGACCTCAAACAAGTTATCGGCGAGAGTGCAATTGGAGCCTTAGTTCCAGCTATGAAGAAGCAATATCCTAAACTTGCCAAATGGGGAATGATCTAATATACCTTTTTCTCCATGCCTAGCGATGCTGTCGCAACGCTAGGCAAGGCCAAAAGGTATCAGCCAAAAAAAACAAACAAAGAGAGATTATGTTTCTCTCTTTGACTTTGTAATATTTTTGGCTGATACCTTTTGGCCTTGGCTCTGGTTGCGATAGCGTCCAGAGCCGTGGAGAAAAAGGTATTAGGGATCTTCAAACAGTTGATGTAAAGAATGGTAAAGTTTAAAAAATTTGTCACCATACTCATAGTAGAGCCTCTTATGTTTTCCTTTGTGATTGCAATAATATAATTTGCTATTTTGTGGATAGACATAATATTTCTTGATTTCAGGATTTTGATTGGATTTGGCACTTCTCCACCATCGTGGTTTATCAGTTACTTCTAAAGTAACACCGATTTCACTAGCAGCAATGAACTTAAAATTGTAATCAAAATCATAATTTGAATTATTTTCCTCAATTGATTTATTCAATCTTTCTATCTTTTTTTTGAAATCAATAACCTTTTTGGGGGTAGTTTTGATTTTCAAGTCTAATAAGTCCTGACATTTTTTCCAACTATCCAGATTGTCTTGCGAACACTCTACATATTCATCATCCGTTAGCACGTACTTAGCATAATAATTCCACTGATAATTACTATTACGTTTATCCCTCCAATAAGCCGCCATTTTTTCAGGATTATTTTTCCTTTCTTCCTCCTCTTTCATTAAAACCTTCATTCTGGCCTGCTCTCTTTCACTTTCAAAATTAGTGGCTCTGTCTTTAATGATTTGGCTATACCGAGCCCAACTTTCTGCGGTATCATTTAAAGCTTCATGATATTCATCATTATTCAGGACTTTATCAGCATAATATTTCCAATGATAATCATTTAAACGAATTTGTGTCCAATTACTAGAACTCATTCTAGCTATTGCTTATTATAATAATAAGCAATAGCTAATCAATTTTTACAAACCATCATCAAAATCAGATTGTATTGTTCAATTTGACTTTAATTTTAATTGATAAATATCTTAAACTAATTGCAAGCCTACGCTACCATAACCATTCATCGTATTGATTAAGAATATTCCTGTAGCAACTATTGATAAGCCAGTTGTAATTCCTGAGCAAATAGTTCCAGGAGGTAAATTAAAAATTTATGCGATTCGGATAATTGTCATAGTCGCTCCTTTATACGAAAACCCAGTGGGTCCCGCCGAGATTCTTAATTGAACTGTAGCACCAGCTAACAAATTAAATATATACTCACCGGAAAGAGTTATAGAATCAGCTACGCCAGCAACAAATAGATTTTGATGCATAGTAAAATTAGTTGAACTCGAACTATATTGTGAAGAAGAAACAGTTACAGTGGACGTGACGGGACCCGGTATCGTACTCTCAACGTTAATAGAATAACTAACTAAATAGTTTCCTGAAGTTGAGACTGTATATGGATTGGTGAATGAATTTTGCGATCGTGTAAACACTACCAGTGTAAGTATATTAGTCATAGGCGTTAAGTCAGTAACCCCATCTCTTGCTCCCGCTGCAAAATTGCTTGATAATGTTCCAGTTGCTCCAGTTGCTCCAGCAACTCCAGTTACTCCAGTTGCTCCATTAAAGCCTGTCGCTCCATTCAAACCAGTTGCCCCTTCAAAACCAGTGGCTCCATCAAATCCAGTGGCTCCAGCGTCACCCATAGCTCCATCAAAGCCAGTCGCCCCATCAAAGCCTGTCGCTCCATTTAAACCAGTCGTTCCTTCAAAACCAGTAGCTCCATCAAATCCAGTCGCTCCATCAAAGCCTGTCGCTCCATCAAAGCCTGTCGCTCCATTCAAACCAGTCGTTCCTTCAACACCAGTAGCTCCATTAAAGCCGGTCGCTCCATCAAATCCAGTCGCTCCATCAAATCCAGTGGCTCCAGCGTCACCCACGGTTCCATCAAAACCAGTCGCTCCATCAAAACCAGTCGCCCCATCAAAACCAGTGGCTCCTTCAAAACCAGTTGCCCCATTAAAGCCAGTCTCTCCTTCAAACCCAGTCGTTCCATTAAAACCGGTCGCTCCATTAAAACCGGTCGCTCCATTAAAGCCGGTAGCACCATCAAAACCATTGGCTCCATCAAAGCCGGTGGCACCATCAAAGCCACTGGCTCCAATGCAGTGATCACAATCACTATCGCTACTGCTACTGCTACTGCTACTATCACTCGGAGACCTATGCTTACGTATGTGAGATAATTTTTTTTTCAATTTAGTCTCTTTAGCCAATGTGTGTCTCTCTTTTTTTATTATATTTTCAATCTCCTTTAGTTTGGAAAATCTCATATATTATTAACAATGTAATATTTATCAATTTATTCAAAATTGATAAATATCAAAAATATTGTTAATCTAAGGATACAATCCATACAATAAAAAATTGAATCAATCTAATAAGCGATTAATCAGCAATCTCAAGATAATGGAAAATATCAATTTAAAAGTTAGTGTGGGACGGCTTCATGTACAGAGCTTGATCCATCAAATAGCCAGTCAAACCTTATTTGACGGTGATGATGCGAGTTATTCAGAACTTTATCAGCATAATATTTCCAATAATAATCATTTAAACGGATTTGCGTCCAATTAGTCGAAGCGTAAATTGATAGGCTACACGAGTAGCCTATCATAAGCATAGGTAGGAATAATCAAAGTCAGATTGTCTTGTTCAGTTTGACTTTAAATTTTAGACGGATAGATAACAGGTTATTAAACTAATTGTAAACCTGCACTCGCATAACCCTGGATAGTATTAATTAGGGTGACTCCCACAGCAGTAGCCGAGAAAACCAATAAAAAGCGTGTTCCTGGGGTTGCTGGAATTGATAACCCAGTCGTTATTCCTGACATAATAGTTCCAATAGGTATGATACCAGTGAGAAAAGGTGTTAATATAACCATAGCTCCTGGCACAGGAGTGAAAGTATTATCTGGTGTTGTTGAACTCCATAATTGGGCGGTAATAGTAACTGTAGTACCAACTAAAGCCAAGGCAATAGTGGTGCTGAAAAATGCAGTTAAATCGGTAATTGTTTTGGCAGCAGGCAATGAAAAAGCCATATTTAAAGTCATTCCTGGTCCTCCAGTCAAATCAATTGTTGCTCCCGAAACATCCACGCCTGAAGCTTGATTACCAAAGGCAATAATACCTCCAGTGTCCGAGGATCCCTCCCCTAATGTTGTCAATGTTATCGGAGTTCCTGAGGCATAAGGAATAATTGTACCTCCCAATCCCGGCAATCCAGAAGGTCCAACAGGGCCAGATGGGCCTACTGGACCCATGGGTCCAGTCGCTCCAGTTAAACCAATACCAGTCGCACCATCAAAACCAGTAGCTCCATCAAACCCAGTCGCTCCCTGTAAACCAGTGGCACCATCAAAACCTGTGGCACCGTCAAAACCAGTGGCACCATCAAAACCAGTAGCACCATCAAAACCAGTGGCACCGTCAAAACCAGTTGCCCCTTGGAAACCGGTGGCACCATCGAAACCGGTGGCACCATCGAAACCAGTCGCTCCTTGGAAGCCAGTTAAACCTTGGAATCCAGTAGCACCATCGAATCCAGTTACTCCTTGTAAGCCGTCAAACCCTGTTGCACCATTAAACCCTGTTGCACCATCAAATCCGGTAGCTCCAATGAATCTCTCAATATCACTATCACTATCGCTGCTACTGCTACTACTGCTACTACTGCTACTGCTACTGCTACTGCTACTGCTCGGAGCCCTATGACTACGTATGTGAGATAATTTTTTTTTCAATTTCTCCTCTTTAGCAAATGTACGTTTCTCCTCTCTGGCAAATGTACGTCTCTCCTTTTTAATTAATTTTTCAATCTTCTTTAGGCTGGAAAGGTTCATATTATATTAATATCTATTGAGTAAAATTTATTCGAACGCATGTAATTAAATATATTAAAAATAATATCAATTGAAAATTGTGATATTATTTTTAATAAATTCAATCAAACCTAGTTCATGGATACAACTAATGATGAGGATGAAGAGTAATCGAATTAAATCTATTGATTTATTATAACTTCAACCATGGAAGATCCAGAAGGTCAATTAATTATTAATTTTGTTCTCACGGGAATTCTCATTTTTACATGTTTATCTTTTATTTTTGTCATTCTTTATTACTATTTCGCATCAAATCCAAATATATGGACGGCAGTTGTTATCTTTGTGATGAGTTTCTTATGTATTGCCCTTATCAGTCGGCAATTTAATTTTTGGTGGAAACAAAGATATGGTCATTTTTTTATTCAATTTCATAATCCTTATTCATTAACTATTCATCAAATTTATTCAGGTTTTCCGATTTAATTATAAACAACAAGTATTTTGATCCCCATATTGTAATTTCATATTAATACGATCATAGATGGTCCGATCCTTTTGATAGTCTTTTTCTTCTGACCTTTGGCGGGTCCGATCGGCTCCCTTAGAAACTATAATAGTATCTCGTCCTTCACGATAACGTGAAGGACCAAACATACGGCAACAGTGACAACGACTATTCCATCCTCGATGATGATGATGAGTTTGTCCGTTTTGCCATTGAGGTCGCATCTATACTTATTTCAGAGATTACAATTTCGGTGTAAACATATCAATTTTATTTTGCATCTTTTATAAAATTGATTATTGAATTTCATTTCTTTATTGATAAAGTAGATCAATGACTACTTTATACAGCTTAATTATTACCCATTATGATGACGATTATAAGTGCCGTGGTGATAATTGGAGCACAACTGAGACCCCTGTTCTTTTTAGTACTAAAAAGAAAGCTAAAGACTATCTCTGCAAATATTTGATTAATTACATTAATGAGAATATTTGTGAATATCATCTAAAAGAGAAGCCTAAATATCAAAAATATTTTACTGAAGATTTACGTCTTCGGGGTCAATATTGTAATCCTGATTTCTGTAAATTAGAAGACATTGTGGAGTTCGTGTGCAAAGGCGAATATATTCCTTGTAAAATGGATTGGGAAATATCAACAGTTAAAGTTGATGACCAAGTTGTTTCAGATGCAGATTTCACTTATGAGGACGAAGAGGAGAACGAAGAAGAGAACGAAGAGGAGAATGAAGAGAACGAAGAAGAGAACGAAGACAACGAGGACAACGAAGAGAAAGCGGGGAAAGAAAAGGATGAGCAGGCTACAAATAAAGATGGGAATACGGAAGAAATAACTGTCTTGACAGACAATTAATTATTAGCGAATGGATACTTCTTATCTTCTCTCCATTCGCAAGTTTCAATTCTCCCATCAATATATTTCATGGTACCTTCCCCATATCTTTGCCCATTACGAACTTCGCCTTCATAAATATCACCATTCGGATAAATTAAATGACTTCGACCCACCGTTAAAATGCCTTTTTCGAATATTCCTTCATAATGGTTACCACAATGATAGGTTAATTGCCCCAGTCCTGTTCTTTCACCTTTTACCCATTCACCTTGATAGTAACTCCCACTGGCGTAAGTATAACGTCCAATATCATGAGGTTGACCTCCACTCCAATCACCCTGATAGATATTTCCGCAAGGATAAATCACTTTGACCTCGCCATTCATAAAGATACCTGAACTAAAAAAACCTGAATAATAACTACCATCCAGTCTTAATAATTTACCTAATCCATGAGGCAATTGAAGTTCTCGATTTTTAAGGCTCACGTGGTTGACTTTGGCACCCAGTTTACCTTTACCAATGATTAATGCCTGTGATGGTAATTGAAGGACATATTCATGATTAGGTTCTTCCAATAGCAAACTTTGATCAGATAAGTTGAAATTGTCCCATCGACCTTCATAATAGTCACCTTCAACCCAAGTATATCGACCTTGAGCATGGCGCCAACCTTTATAACAGTCACCTTCGTAGACATCACCACCCTCATAAATTCTCTTCATCTTTCCTGATTGAATTTCTCCCCTATCAAATAGGCCTTCCCACCATTCTCCATTTTTATTGGTTAAATGTCCCTGTCCCTGATAAAGATGATTTTCGAATAAACCCACATAAATCTCACCATTGTGACGTTCTAATCGACCATGGCCACTTCGCCTTTCATAGGTAAATTCGCCTCCAAAAAGATCGCCACTACGAAATGATAATAGATTATTGCTGTATACAAACTCGCCTTCATAGATATCACCATTCGCACCTATCGTTTTACCTTTTCCAGATTTAAAAATGCCATCTTGAAAGAGACCCTCCCGATAAGTTCCATTATTGCAATCAAGACGACCTTGTCCATTACGCAAGTTATTTGAAAATGATCCCTCATAAATATCACCACTAGCTTCAATTATTTTAACCTTCCCTGACACAAAAGTTCCATTCTGAAATTGCCCATCCTGATAACTTCCATCACTACGATTAAGACGACCTTGACCATGGTATTTATTTTTATCAATTTGACCTTCATAAATACTGCCATCTGCGTCAATTTGTTTGCACTGACCTGTAAAGGTTTCAGTATCAAAATAACCTTCCTGATAAGTTCCATCCTTGCGATCTAATCGTCCGTGCCCACTTGGTTGATGCTGATAAACTTTACCTTTGTAGATATCACCATTTTCATATTCAATTTGACCTTCAATTAACCAATTATTGCCAAATCGACCTGTGTAAATCTTACCTTTCTCCTTGAGGACGCCCTCACCATGTTTACAATCATGGAACCAATGACCTTGATAATGACTGCCATCAGCGTGAATCATCTGACCTTGACCTCCATTCATACCTCCTTTCATATCTTCTTCCCAATAACCTTCATAAATTTGACCATTCTTTTCTGTCAATTTTCCTTGACCTTGCCGATCATCTTCATTCCAATGACCTTGATAAACACTACCATCTGCATAAGTCATTTGACCTTGACCTTGTCTCATTCGATTGTAAAATTCTCCTACATAAATGTCCCCATTTTGATAAGAAAATTGACCATGAATCCATTCAACGTCGAAAATGCCCTTCCCATCCTTAGCCGGCCCCTGAAAAACGCCTTTACCTTTGATATAGATAAGAGCTTCCCCACTTTGAAAGCGATCATTGTGAAAGATTCCTTTCAACTGGGAACCATTTTGGTGTTTAAGTATGCCCTCACCATGCCGACGGCACTCTTGAGTTTCACCTGTATAGGTTTCTGGACGTTCAGCTTTATAATCATCAACTAACTCTAAAATCACATGCTGAGACCCAGTCGGAGTTTCCAAAATGATTTTCTTAGCAGGGATTTCCCTAATGGAATCAGCATTCTTTTGATTGGATGGATGCATGTCAGCATTCTTTTGATTGGATGGATGCATGTCAGTTTTGCTTCCACAGACTCCCATTGACTGTAAATGAAACGCATACATCTTCAAAATTGAACGAGAGAATCAAATTTTGAGCCTTTTTGAATCAGAAAAAAATTTGAAACTGCGGTCATCTAGCCTTCCCATCAAAACCATTTTTCATCATGTCCGCACAAACTCAAATGGAAACGGCTGTTCCATCTCTTCAATTGAAGAAGCCAGAGTCACCGTGCATAGATTTAGAGGCTTTCAAGCATTCCCATTCGTGGTACAAATCTGGAGTTTGTCGCATTGCTTTCGTGCCAGTTGTGGATTCTCATAAGCGTAACAATCGCTATTTCTCAAATGATGATGGCAAATTGCATTGGTATGGGCATCATGAATTTTTCATTTCAGGATTAGTTGAAGATCCTGAGTGCCGTAAAATTATTGCCGACAATGCGATTGTTATTGATGGAAGTAAACTTGAGCATGATACTAAATATTATTATGGTTTAATGGAACATATCACTAATAAAATTTGGAAAGAATTGGAAGCTCTCCAATTCAAAAATTTTAATGTTAAATTTTACGAATCTTAATGGACTTAAGGAGCCAAACATGAGTGGGGAAGATTAATATAATTTCTTTGCCATAATTATAATAGATAATATGAATTATGATTATGTTTGTGTGGGTGGGGGTCCTGCCGGACTGACAATAGTCTATTATTTAGCCAAAATGGGTTATAGTTGCCTCTTAATAGATCAAAATGCCTCATTAGGAGGATGTCATCGTGTCAATCGAGTCAACGGTTTATTTACTGAACATGGACCGCGAATCTATTCCACCGCCTATACCAATTTTATCAATTTACTGTCTGATATGCGACTAGACTTTCATGAATTATTCACACCTTACAAATTCAGTATTGCTAATATTGGTGGCAAAGGTATTCGCAACTTTAGCTTACGTGAAATGGGTTTACTAGCAGTGTCTTTTATGAAACTAATGTTTGACCCTACGTATGGAACCACTTTATCTATGGAGAAATATATGAATCAACACGAATTTAATGATGAAAGTCGAGATTACGTCGATCGTTTATGCCGATTAACTGATGGTGCGGGGGCTGATCGATATACTCTTTTCCAATTTTTACAATTAATTAATCAACAAGCCCTCTACACAATTTATCAGCCACAACAACCCAATGATCGTAACCTATTTCAACTATGGGAGCAAAGATTACTATCTACGGGTCGAGTTAAAATTCTCTCAAACACATATGTCCAACAATTAATTACTTATAATAATCGAATTCGTGCTATTAGAGTTCGTTCGCCGCAATTTCCTACAGGGATAGAAATCAACGGTAAAAATTTCATTTTAGCCATCCCACCTGAACCTTTAGTTAAATTATTAAGTCAGTCGCCAGAAACTATTAATGCTTTTGGTTCAATGGATCAATTAGACCGATGGTCTCAACAAAATCAATATATTCAAGATATTCCTATTATTTTTCATTGGGATCATCAATTCAAATTAAATGATATTCATGGATTTCCGACCTCGGACTGGAATATAGCCTTTATCAATCTGTCCGATTATATGGATTTCCATGATCCTCGCTCCAAAATTGTAATGACTGTTTGTATCACAACGACTGATGTCGTCTCTAAAGTCACTGGAAAAACGGCGAATCAAAGTAATGAGCAAGAATTGATTAATGAAGTCTTTCGTCAATTACGTGAACCCTTTCCGAATTTGCCCAAACCAACCGTCGTTTTATTATCACCGACTGTTCGTAAAATCAAAGGTCGATGGATTGATATGGATACCGCTTATGTGAGAACTAATAATAACCAAATTTTAGAGCCTCAAAGTCCAGTTTTCTCCAATTTATATTCATTGGGAACACATAATGGCACTAGCTTTTACAATTTTACTTCATTGGAGTCGGCAGTGAGTTCAGCCTTATCTTTAACACATAAATTAGTTCCTGAATCCACTCATCTTTATCCCTTTCAAAAAATGTGGACGATGAGAGATCTCTTATGCTATTTAACTTTATTGGTAATTGTCGGAATCATTATTTATTATCTAACTAGTTATACTCAAGTTTTCCAACCTCTACTTACTCAATGGCAACAATCTAGTCTGAGACAAAGCTTACGGAAATTGATACCCAGTGGATAGCTAGGATTTATGGTAAAGTTACGTTTAAACGTAACTTTGATATAATTTAAATTATCGTATATACCTAACTTTGCTGTAATTTTAGAACTCTAGAATCCAATCTAAAAATTTGATGTGAGAATTCATCAACTGTCTTTACTGAACTCCATCAACATGAAATCTTCCCAACCCAAGATCAACAAGCTCTTGGTGCCAAAATGGAAACAACGTACAGCAGAGACACACAGTCAGCATCTGTCTCAACTTCTGTCTCGTTCTTCAAGTCATCCTATCCACGTATTACTATTAGGTGATTCCATGTTCGAAAGGTGGTTGACTACTGGTGGGAAGATCTTTAATTTGGAAAATACATTTAATGCTGGTGTTGGTGGGGATATGATACAAAATCTACTTTTCCGAACCACCTCAGCTGCAGTTGATAAACGAGTGGATGGAGGGTTATTGGAACAATTAGATGTTAAGTTGGCGGTGGTCTTTATTGGAACTAATAATATTGCCAAAGACCAACCGCAAATGATTGCAGAAGGTGTGGCTGTTGTTCTACAACAATTACGTGCAACACAAAAAAATCTTCAAAAGATTATTCTTTATGCTTTACCCTATCGAACTGATGTACCCAAAGAGAGAATTGACGCTTATAATTCTCTTCTAGAGTCTATGCCTAATATCATATATTCTGATGATTTAGCCAAGGCCGTTAATTTTCAAGATCATTATGATGATCATGTTCACCTTAATGAGCAAGGATATCAAGTTTGGTGGCCAATTCTGCAGTCGCAAATACAGCCCTTCAAAACATAATACCCAATGCGTATATATGCAAATTGTTAATGATAGCAAAGTTACGTATAGACTCCGAAAAATTGATCCGCATTAATAATTTCAGAATTTAATTGATTCTAAGTGAGCATGTCCCACCACCAAAAGAAATCAAGTATAGTGAGATTACTCACATTGGGAGATTCACATGTCGGTAAATCTTCAATATTAATGCAATATACCCAAAATGAATTCAATATTGAATATTTACCTACTATCGGTATTGATTTTCGATTAAAAACACTCATACATAATGGTCAAACTCTGAAATTGCAAATTTGGGATACAGCAGGACAGGAACGTTTTCGAACTATTACCCATAACTATTACAGGGGTGCACAGGGTATTTTATTAGTCTATGATGTAACCAATCGAGAATCATTTAATAACATTCGCAAATGGATCAATGATATTGAATCATATGCGGATCCTCAAGTCAAAATCATCTTAATTGGTAATAAATCTGATCATAAGCATCGGTCAGTTTCCCAAGAAGAAGGTCAAGAGCTTGCACAAGACTTGTCTATACCTTTTATTGAGGTTAGCTCTCAATCTGGTAATAATATTGATCAAGCGTTTGAAATAATGATTGAAACTCTCTTCAGTCATAAAACTAGTTTGCCAGTTCCATCTTCCATTAGCATCAAAGGCCATAAATTGGTCATACAATCTTCCCAAGGCGAGGAACACATTCCTTGTACTATTATGTAAATGACAGACTTATGATCGACGTCGGTGAAGTTTTATAAGAAGAGGCTGTAAACTTTGACCATCATAACTAAATTCAAATTCTGCACGGCAATATATATTATGATCAATAGCAATATTACCTACAATTCGATAGCAATCATAATCACACAGAATTGACCGACCCAAGTTAAGATATGATTTATCCATATCCAGATAGTGATATCTTTGATAATAAAGGTGGCCAATAACAACCTGCTGTCCCCAAAATTGAATTGATAACTCTCCTCCAGCTAATTGACAATGATTTAAAAAGGATGTGACCTTTGAATCCCATTCAATGACCCTCCATAAAAGAGAAGTGTAATCGAAGAACCAGGCGACCCCATTCTCATCAATCTTCCATGATAATCGTGGCTGACCTCTATTTTGAGCCTGCCAATTAATTCTGTGTCCCTTTTCTCGGCACTCATAAACATCAATCTCAGGTAAGGATTGAATTGTTGTTGCGTAGTTAAATTGATAATGTTGATCTGCGATCTCAATTTTCACACTTTGCGGAGGTTCCATTGATTATATAAATCTTTTAGAAATTATTTTTGAATCACCAATTGATTTTTAATTTAATTGATATCTGAACGTAATAAAACTTAATGTAAAATTGATCTCATTTGAATGAGATCAATACCAATAAGATTAATAATAGATGCTATCAACCAGTCAGCGTAAACAGCTTTTAATTATGACAGCTCAGAAGTTATTAGACACAATAACTCAATATGTTTGGGAGGGTCGTTTGCCCACCTGTCTCAATCAAAAAATGCTGCTTTCAGGTCTGGAAAATCATTTGAAAAATACAGATTATCAGGCTATTGAGAGCTTTCTCTACTCACAATTAGTACCAGGTCTGGCAATGCAATATTGCCAATACCAAACTCATGAAGTGTTGCCTGAAAAGTTGAGAGAGATTTATGATTCTTATATAGAACAAATCCTTTCTCCCGCGGATAATTAATTGAAAAATTGAAATTAGAGCTTATTTGATTTAATTAATCTAGATTAAGATCTAATGTCAAAACGTAGTTGCGAAGGCCTCTGTGATTGTCCCGATTGTGCGGTAAGCCAAAATCATCGGAAAAAAGCACGAACTGGGGAAGCGCCAGTTTACTATGACAGAACCTATTCGCTCATTTGTCGCAATCAATTTACTCCCTGCGGTCCTCTTAAATCGATTTATATTGATGATAAGTACTACCAAAAGTATCATCTATTAAAAATATATCATGGTGATGACAGTGATTTTTTGGATAAGAACATGTTGAGCATGGTTAAAACTAAGAATGATCAAATGAGGGCAAAATTTGAGAAAGCTATGAACAAAATCAATCTAACGGAGGAGGCGAAGTCAGTTAATATTCATGGAGTCACCTATCAGATTTATATATTCGATTTATTTGATAGAAAAACTAGTTGTAAACATTTATTAGAAATGATGGGCATCAACGATAATGATGGCAATGATCTTAATGACTCATTTTGTGAGTATGTTTTACCTCACTTTAAATTGCTCTGCCACCAACAAGGTTGGGATCAAGAGGATATGGATTATATTCAACTCTGTGACGATTATGTTTATTTTCTTTCATGGACACGTCATGGCTGGTTTTACGAACATGATAATGTCTCATGGTGGCGTCAACCCAGAAAATTCCAGAGAGGTGAAGAATTCTCTCAGTATCTCAAAGAACAAATGACTAAAATTCCAGCTTTCCAGCACAGTGGGATCCGAAGCTTGGAATTCACGTGACTTGAAGTCGCGGC
>JADMIO011621066.1_pt1 | contig 72017 bp, 68 predicted proteins | sample 8958161 | NCBI WGS metagenome assembly JADMIO01 (sample SAMN16585339, study PRJNA669376) | soil metagenome | isolation source: Crop rotation soil | place: USA: Cullars Rotation, Alabama | collected 2011 | reverse complement strand
GCCGCGACTTCAAGTCACGTGAATTCCAAGCTTCGGATCCCACTGTGCTGGAAAGCAATTAGGACTTGACCGCGTATTGCTGTGTCATTACGCCGAATCAAAACCCGAATGGAGAAAATATCTGTTTATGGATGAATTTGAAGAAGAAACTAAATTAGTTGCATAATGGAAAATGGATAATTGATGGTGGAATTGGCTTTATGCTTCATTTTCCACTTTCCATTTTCCATTTTCCGCTATGAATAATTATCACGAACAGGCATGGCTATACGATTTAGTTCACGAAAAACCCGCCGACAGCGAACAAATTAATTTTTATGAACGCCAGATTGAGCGTTTTGGACAACCCGTCCTCGAACTTGCCAGCGGAACGGGTAATTACCTCGTCACGCTGACCGAAAACGATTTTGATATTTCTGGCACTGAAAAATTTGAAGAAAAACGCAATATTTCAGATAACAAAGCCGAAAATCGCAATGTTGAAACCAATCTCTACAATGTGGACATGCGAAATTTTGAATTAAATCAAAAGTTTAATTTAATTTTTGTCGCGGGAAATGCGCTTCAGCATTTAAACACTATTCAGGATGTCCAAAGCTGCTTCAACTGCGTCAAACGCCACCTCAATACAGACGGAAGATTTATTGTCGAAGTATTTAACCCTTCAATCACACTACTTAACCGCGATTCTAAACAGCGTTATTTTGTCGGCGAATATAAAACTGATGACGGATGGATTGTCATCACAACCAATGTCAATTACGATGCGGCAACCCAAATAAACCATATTGATTGGCATTACAAAAATCAATATTGGAAACAGGAACAAACGATTTCATTTAAAATGCGTCAATATTTTCCGCAGGAACTGGATGCGCTTTTTCTCTACAATGGCTTTAGAATTGAAGAAAAATTCGGCAATTTTGACGAATCAAATTTTCACCGCAATTCGCCGAAACAAATTATTGTGGCAAGTCTTTTATAAAATAAAGAACTGAGTTAAGATAACTTTTTGGCGAAGAAATTTCGCCTGAAAAAATCAAATAATTTACAAAATTTTCAAAGCTAGGCTCTGCAAAGGAGTTTAGCTTTTTTATTAATGCGATGAAATATAAAACTGAAAATGATATTTTGAATTTGGTTGAAAGTTTTGAAACCGGAACAATTTCTGAAAAAGATTGGCGGCACGCTGAACATTTAATTGTTGCGCTTGTTTATCTTTCAAACCATAATTTTGAAATAGCGACTAACAAAATGCGTGAAGGGATTTTCAATCTTTTGAAATCTTTCGGCGTGGATTTAACCAAAGAAATGCCGTATCACGAAACTTTGACAATTTTTTGGATGAAAACGGTTGATGATTTTAAACGTTCTAAAAATGATGATTCAGTTGTAAAAACTGGAAATGAACTTATCAACAGATTTGATAAAGACTTTCCGCTCAACTTTTACAGCCGCGAACTTCTCTTTTCAGACGAAGCGCGTGCTAAATTTGTTGAACCTGATTTACAAAATTTTTTAGGAGGTTAAAATGAAAGTTTTATTTTTATACGGCGCACCTGCGGTCGGAAAATTAACCGTCGCCAACGAAATCGCCAAATTAACAGATTTCAAAGTTTTTCATAATCATTTAAGTATTGATTGTATTCATCCTGTTTTTGAATTCGGCACAAAACCTTTTCATAAATTAGTTGAATTAATTCGCAATGAAACTTTGGCGGAAGCTGCCAGGCAAAACGTAAATGTAATTTTTACATTCTGTTATGCCAAAGATTTAGATGATAATTATGTTAAAAGAACTGTCGAAATCGTTGAATCAAACGGCGGCAAAGTTTGCTTTGTGCTTTTAACGTGTGAAAAATCCGAAATTGAAAAACGTGTTTTAGAAGAATCCCGCAAAAGATTTGGAAAAGTCCATAATCTGGAAATTTTGCACAAACTTTTAGAAAACTACGAATTATTTTCACCTGTCAACGATTTTGAAAGCCTGCAAATTGATAACACTTTCCTTACTCCCAAAGAAACCGCTGAACTGATTATCACCAATATTAATAACATTTAGATTATTATTTGAATTAAGAAAATTTGTTTTGTATTTTTATGAGATTACGATAACATTAGCCTTAATTTCGTTCTATCTAAAATCAATTTTTCAAAAATAATTCGCCATCATAAAATTTCAAGTTTTTTCAAAATATGAATCCTAAACGTTGGCAACAAATTGACGAACTTTTTGACGCCGTTTTGGAAATTCCCGAATCGGAACGCGAGAAATTTTTGTCGGAAAAAACCAACGGTGATGAAGATTTAAAAAAAGAAGTTTTAAGTTTGCTTAATGCTCAACAATCTGCCGAAAAATTTATGGAACATTCGGCGATGAATGTGATGGCGAAAGAAATTGCCGGGCAGCCGGCTGACCCGTTTGAAAATTCTTTTCTCAATAAAACTATCGGTAATTATCAAATAAATCGTCCAATCGGCGCAGGCGGAATGGGCGAAGTTTATCTTGCTCAGGACTTAAAACTAAACCGCAAAGTTGCTCTAAAAATCCTGCCTAAAGAGTTTGTCACCGATAATGAAAGAATCAAACGTTTTGAAATCGAAGCCCGGGCAGTCTCCGCCCTCAATCATCCAAATATTGTGACAGTTTTTGATGTCGGCAAATTTGATAACGTAAATTATATTGCAACCGAATATGTCGAAGGCAAAACCGTCCGCGACTTGATTGGAAAAGATTTAACCTTAAAAGACACGCTTTCCGTCATCATTCAATGCTGCGAAGCACTTTCCGCCGCCCATCAAGCTGGAATTATACACCGCGACATTAAACCCGAAAATATAATGGTTCGCCCCGATGGTTACGTAAAAATTTTGGATTTCGGATTAGCCAAACTTTCGGGTGAACAATCCGTTCAAAGCGATTTTGCCGGAACGATGAAAGGTGTCGTGATCGGCACGCCCGCATATATGTCGCCGGAACAAATCAGCGATGAAAAGGTTGATCACCGCACTGATTTATGGAGTATAGGCGTTGTGCTTTATGAAATGCTAACGGGCAAAAATCCTTTCAAAGGCGAAAACCGTCAAATAACTTTCCAGTCTATTTTATCCCTTGATCCGCCGTTAGCAAGTTCATTAAATCCGCAGGTTACGCCTGATTTAGATCAAATTTTAATTAAGGCTTTAGAAAAAGATGCGGATTTAAGTTATCAAACCGCGTCGGATTTACGCGCCGATTTGAAGCGTTTCAAACGTGAAATTGATTCTTCCCCATCGTGGAATTCAAAAGGCAGCCTTTCAACTCCAGTTAATTCAACAAAAACTTCAAACAAAAGTTACCTGATTTTGCCGTTTGGACTCATTTTTTTAGTTGGTTCTGCTGTCATTGGCTGGTATTTCATTATTAATTCTAAGCCGAAAGAATCCGTTCCAATTGTTGATTGGTCAAAGGCGAAAAATATTCAAGCTACGGATACTTTATCGGTGGAAAGTTATCCAAGTCTTTCGCCGGATGGTAAAAATATTGTTTTTTCAATGGATTCCGAAGACGGTTTAAATATTTATTCACAAAGAGTCGGCGGGAAAAATATGACAAATTTAACTCCAAATTCAAAAAATGCCGATACGATGCCCGCATATTCTCCCAATGGAAAATTAATTGCATTTCGGTCGGAAAGAAAACCCGCCGGAATTTATTTGATGGAAGAAACAGGCGAAAATGTTCGACCGATTGCTGATTTCGGTTATCATCCGTCGTGGTCGCCTGATGGTTCTAAAATCGTGGTCAGCGAACGCGCTTCGCTTCATCACATTCTGCATACTATTCCAAACAGTTCAATTTGGACGATTGACGTTAAAACCGGAAGTAAGCAAAAGATTGACACTAAAGGGGATGCGATTATGCCGAGTTGGTCGCCCAATGGTAAAAGAATTGCTTTTTGGTTTGTCCAAGCCGGAAAACTCGGAGAAATTGCGACGATTTCAACTGATGGCGGTGAACCTGTCGTTGTAACCAATGATGACTTTTCCGATTGGAATCCGGTTTGGTCGCCTGATGGAAAATTTTTATATTTTTCCAGTGACCGAGGCGGCAATATGAGTCTCTGGCGTGTAGCGATTGACGAAACCACCGGGAAAGTTTTTGGTGAACCCGAAGCAGTCGCCACACCTTCCAAATATTGCCGACATATTACATTTTCCCGCGATGGTAAACTACTTGGCTACATCAGATACGAAAGCAAATCAAATTTGCAGTCAATTGGTTTTGATATTAATACAAAAAAAACCGTCGGCGAAGTAAATTGGATTACACGGGGAAATCACGAAATTACCAATCCTGATTTATCACCCGACGGGGAAGAATTTGTCGTCAGAAACCCCAAACAAAATCAGGAAGATCTAGTAATTTTTGATAAAAACGGTGAAAATTGGCGAAATTTAACTAATGATAATTTTTTAGAACGGATTCCCAGTTGGTCGCACAATGGCAAATCAATCGTTTTTCATTCTGACCGCAGCGGTAAATATCAGGTTTGGATGATTGACCGCGACGGGTCGAATTTACGGCAAGTTACTTTTACGGAAAAAACAGGGGCGTTTGTCGGTGTTTTTTCGCCTGATGATACGAAATTGATTTTTTCGGAAATTGATGGAAAAACGCAAAGACCATATATTTTAGATTTGACGAAAACCTGGTCTGAACAGACTCCACAACCATTAAAAGTTAATGAAAACTCTTATTCGTGGGTTGGCGGTTGGTCACCTGACGGAAATAAAATTCTCTTACTTTATTTTGATGAAGGGGGTAATGTTAAATCTATCAATGTTTATAATTTAAAAACTGATACCAGTGAAAAAATGACTGAAACAGGCGCAAGTCCGTTTTGGCTCAATGATAGTCGCCATTTTATTTATAATCATTTGAAAGGTATTTATTTATGTGATTCCGAAACTAAAAAAATAACACAGATTCTCAAACCTTCGGCGTATGAAATTCAAAGTATCAATGCAACACCTGACAACAAAACTCTTTATTACCGATATTTACAGGTTGATGCCGATGTTTGGCTATTGGATGCAAGTCAAAATCAATGAAATTTATTAGAAAATATGTTATAAATTTTTATGTTTATTTTCTCTGCAAAAAAATTATTAATTAAACCCAGTCTCACACCCGCTAATTGCTGTTGTCGCTAATTCTTGCATTCTAATTCATTTTTATTTTTCGATTTAAGGAATTTCAAATAATTTAATTTGAAAAGTCCAAATTTTTTCCGTTTTAAGTTATCATAATTTCAAAATCTTTATGCTTAAATTTCATAACACATTAACTAATCAACTCGAAGAATTTCAACCATTAAACGGCAACGATGTCAAAATGTATATTTGCGGTCCGACGGTTTGGAATTTCGCCCACATCGGCAATTTTCGCACATTTACATTTGGAGATATTTTAGCTCGTTACCTGCGTTTTAAAGGCTATAACCTGACACATGTAATGAATTTAACGGACGTTGATGATCGAATTATCAATGAATCTGCTAAAAAAAATATTTCAATTGATGAAATGACTGCGCCGTTTATTGCTGCTTTTTGGGAAGATATGGATTCAATTGGCAATAAACGCCCGGATATTGCTCCTCGTGCAACCGAGCATATTGCAGAAATGATTGAGATTATTCAAACTCTGCTTGATAATGACCACGCTTACGAATCCGAAGGCTCAATTTATTATCGAATTACCGCTTTTCCAGATTACGGGAAACTTTCAAAAATTAAATTTGAAGGCAATATTATCGGCGGTTCCGAAAGAATTGACACGGATAAATATGAAAAAGAAGATGCGCGCGATTTTGCCCTTTGGAAATTAGTTGATAAATCCGAACCAACCGGATGGGATGCTCCGTTCGGTTATGGTCGCCCGGGTTGGCACATTGAATGTTCAGCGATGTCGATGAAATATTTGGGCGAAACTTTTGACATTCACGCGGGCGGCATTGATTTGCAGTTTCCGCATCACGAAAACGAAATTGCCCAATCCGAAGGCGCAACCGGAAAACTTTTTTCAAAATATTGGCTGCACGGCGAATTTTTGAAAATTGACGGCGAGAAAATGGCAAAATCTCTGGGGAACGAATTTACTTTAAGAGATATTGTCAAACGCGGATTTAACCCAACGGCAATCAGGTATTTGCTGATTTCAGTGCCTTACGGCAAACAACTTAACTTTACTTTTGAAGGTTTACAAGGCGCTGTAACAACCGTTGAAAGATTAAAGCAATTTCGTCGTTTAGTTTCAGAAGCTAAAACTGAAAACGGTTCTAATTTAGATGTTAAATCATTGATTGAAAAATCTTTAGCCGATTTTGAAGCCGGAATGGATGATGATTTGAATACTTCAGTTGCGCTTGCTGCCATTCATAATTTAGTTAGGGAAATAAATACTATTTTGCCAACGGATGAACTTCTTGAAGATGATAAAAATGCTGTTTTAGAAGCAATTGAAAAATTTGATTCGGTTTTAGGAATTTTCGGCAAAGAAGAAACTGAAATTATTGACGAAGAGATTGAAAAATTAATTGCCGAACGCCAGGAAGCACGCCGAAGCCGAAATTTCGCGCGTTCTGATGAAATCCGTAATCTATTGACAGAAAAAGGAATAATTTTAGAAGACACAAAAGACGGCGTGAGATGGAAAAGAAAATAATCAGGATGAGCTTTTCAAACTTATATTAATTATAATTGTAGGAAATAGGTGATTATGAAAAACTCCAAAACGGCAAATATCAAACTTTCATTGTATGGCAAACAAGTTGAACTAAATCTTTCTGTGCCGTTAAAGCCTGTTAAGCCAATAAAAATGCTGCCGGTTCTACAAAATATAACTAATAAATTTGTCGAAACCGGAGTTAAAGCATTCGTTGGTGAAAATGAATCTATTTCCTGCAAAGCAGGTTGCGGAGCGTGCTGTAATCAACCCGTTCCATTAGCTGAATTTGAAGCCTATCATATTGCCGAATTAGTAGAAAACTTGCCCGAACCCCGCCGAACTATAATTAAAAACAAGTTTGCCGAAGCCTGCCGACAATTGGAAAAAATTGATTGGTTTAATCGAATGGAAAATGCTGCTAATTCACCAGTCCAAAAAGATGAAACACGAAATCTGGGATTAGAATATTTTTATGAAAATATTCCTTGTCCATTTTTAGAGGAACAAAGCTGTTCTATTCATCCGCAGCGTCCTTTGGCGTGTCGGGAATATTTGGTTACTTCGCCGGCAGAAAATTGCCAAAACCCAACAGCAGAAACGGTTAATCACGTAGATATAAAATTTAAAGTTTCGGATATTATTAGACGGATTTGGAAAACTGACAATTTGAAAAACACCAGCTTTGTCCCGATGATTTATTCGCTGGAATGGGTAAAAATACATCCTGATAAATTTAGCAAAAAACGCGGCGAAGAATGGCTAATGGATTTTTTTAAAAATTTAACCAATAGTGAAATTCCAACCAAATAAAATCCTGAAATTTTAGCAGCCAAAAAGCATACAAAGCACAAAATGTTTTATAAAACTTTTGTGCTTTTTTCTTAGCTATTCTAATAAATTCAAATTTCTAATCTGTCGTGAATATCAACCGATTCAGTATTTGGCTGAACATCGCTGCGAACATCTTCCTTTAAATTTTCGCTGTTTTGGCGATTCTCCCAGGCGGCGCGAACAAATCCGACAAATAACGGATGCGCTCGGAGCGGTTTCGATTTGTATTCAGGATGAAATTGACATCCGACAAAATACGGATGTTTATCTCGTGGAAGCTCAATCATTTCAACAAATTTACCATCAGGCGAATTTCCGCTGAATACTAAACCGTTATTTTCTAAAACTTGGCGAAACTCCGGGTTAAATTCGTAACGGTGGCGGTGGCGTTCCGAAATTGTTTCAGCTCCGTGATAAATTGATTTGACCAGCGAATTTTCCTTCAAGTTACATTCCCACGCCCCCAGACGCATCGTTCCGCCAAGTTCCTCGACATCAACCAGATCGCGCAATTTAAAAATTACGGGATATGGCGTTTCCATATTAAATTCGGTCGAATCGGCATCTTTTAAATTACAGACATTTCGCGCAAATTCAATACAAGCCGTCTGCATTCCCAAACAAATTCCAAAATACGGAGTTCGAGATTTGCGAGCGTATTTGATGGCACGAAGCATCCCCGAAATTCCGCGTTTTCCAAATCCGCCCGGAACCAAAATCGCGTCAAAATCCTGTAAACGGGTTTCAAAATTTTCATCGCCAATTAAACTTTCCGATTCAATCCAATTAACATTAACTTTTAAATTATTAGCAACTCCGGCGTGAGTCAATGCTTCGCGTAATGATTTATACGAATCTTCTAATTCTACGTATTTTCCAACAATGGCTATTGAAATCGAGCCTTCCGACGGTTCTTTGATTGTCGAAACAAGCTCGCGCCAACGCTTCAAATCGGCATTTGGAAATTTTTCATCAAGCCGTAAATTGTTGATTATCAAATCATCCAGACTTTGTTCGTGAAGTGCCAGCGGAACTTCATAAATTGTTTTAACATCAAGCGCGGCAATAACCGCATTTTCTTCAACATTACAGAAAAGCGCAATTTTACGGCGCAAATCCAGCGAAAGCGATTTTTCCGAACGGCACAGCAAAACATCCGGCGCAATACCAATTTCGCGCAATTCGCGGACGCTGTGCTGTGTCGGTTTAGTTTTCAATTCCCCGGCGGCGGCAATATACGGAACAAGCGTAACGTGAATAAACATCGAATTTTTGCGCCCGACCTCATTGCCAAGCTGCCGAATCGCTTCTAGAAATGGCAAAGATTCAATGTCGCCGACCGTTCCGCCAATTTCGACAATCAAAACATCCGGATTATCATTGTTGGCAACGGCGAGTATTGCGGCTTTGATTTCATCCGTAATGTGCGGAATTACTTGAATAGTTTTGCCCAGATAATCACCGCGACGTTCCTTTTCAATGACCGAAAGATAAATCCGTCCGCTTGTCCAATTGTTGGCTTTAGTCAGTTTAGCATTTGTAAATCTTTCATAATGTCCCAAATCCAAGTCGGTTTCTGCACCATCGTCAGTCACATAACATTCACCGTGCTGAAACGGCGACATTGTGCCGGGATCAACATTTATATAAGGATCTAGTTTCATCATCTGAACTTTTGCCCCGCGAGCTTCCAAAAGACAGCCAATCGAACTCGCCGCTAATCCTTTCCCTAAACTTGAAACTACACCACCTGTTACGAAAATATATTTTGTTTGTTTTTCAGTCATTATTTTCCTCGTCTAAATCTTCTACGCCATTCGCTTTGCCTTCACGTTTCTTTTTGTTGTAACGTCCTTCCTTCATTTGCATTTGAACTTCTTTGGCTTTTGCTTCGGCTGGATTCATCAATTCTTGCAAGGCGTTCATACTAGCACCCAATAGAGATGGGCTTTCTGCCGCATTGCGCTCAAATTCCTGTTCGGTTCGCTTTTGCGGCTTGCTTAATACTCTCAAACCTACTAAAACACCGACTATCAATAAAATGAAAAATACTAAGCCCAGCCAATCCTGCATATAATGATTTCAGGTTTCTAAACTTCTAAAATCTGTTTTACCCGCTGAAAGTCTTCGATGGTATCAACCCCGATAGAGTTTTCCGAAACTTCAACTACCTTAATTTTCGCGCCGTTTTCCAACGCCCGTAATTGTTCAAGCATTTCAATTTTTTCCAATTTCGTTTGGGCTAAATTTGTATATTTTAATAAAAACTCGCGCCGATAAACATAAAGCCCGGTGTGTTTACTAAAAATTGAAAGTAAATTAATATCGTTCAATAAAGCATTTTCCAGACTTCCGAATTTTTTTACGGATTCGCGCGGAAACGGAATTGGTGAACGTGAAAAATAGAGTGCGAAATCATTTTCGTCGGTTACAACTTTTACCACATCCGCACTTAAAACATCTTTAATTTCGTGGATTGGTTCACAAGTCGTTGACATATCAGCAGTTTCGTCATTTAAAATTGCTTCAATGGCTTTTTCAATTGTAAATGGCGAAATCAGAGGTTCATCACCCTGAACATTAACAATTATCGAATTTTCGGGCAATGTTTCAGCAACTTCGGCAATTCGATCACTCCCTGATTGATGTTTATTCGAAGTCATTAAACCTTCATTTCCGCTTTCTAAAACTGCTTTTAAAATGCTCTCATCATCAGTAGCGACAATCACACGAGTAATGTATTTTGCCTTTTTTGATTGCTCTAAAGTATAGATAATCAGAGGTTTACCATTAATCGGCAAAAGCAGCTTCCCTTCCAGACGGGTAGATGCCAGTCGTGCCGGAATAATGGCGATAATGTTTTGTTTGGGATTGATTCCGTGTGCCTCCACGGGATTACAGCGTATCCTTTTTAGAAACAAAGTTCAAGGCGCGAGCGTATAAACTTGGAACTTAATTCTAATTTAGTTAAACTCTTTAAAGTGCAAAATAACGAACAAATTAAAACTGATGATTTTCCTAATCCTTTTATAAACCGGGAAATAGTTGTCGATTTACCATTTTCGCCAAATAATCCGCCCTGGAATAGCGGAATTGCTTTTGCAACCTGGTTTTCAAGTTTAATTTTTATAATTTTTGTTCCGGCTTTAGGAATAGCAATTTATATTGCCGCCTACAGAGTTAATTTTTCTGATTCTACAACCCTTGTTGAAACTTTACAAAATGATCCGAACGCAATTTTAGCAAATATTATTTCGATAATTCCCGCTCATTTGTTGACAATTTTATTGTCGTGGTTCGTTGTTACACATTTGAATAAACACTCGTTTTTTGAAATGCTCGGATGGAAATGGGGGAAATTCAACGGTTTACAGACTTTTGTATATATGGCGGGAATTGTGGTTGGATTTTTTGTCTTAGCCTATTTTCTGACTAAAATTTTTGGTGATAACGACAATCAATTAACGCAAATATTAAAAAGTTCAAATATGGCGGTTTATATTATTGCATTTATGGCAACTTTTACCGCGCCACTGGTCGAAGAAGTAGTTTACCGCGGGATTTTATATTCGTCTTTTCAACGGACTTTTGGAGTTAATTTAGCGGTAATTATTGTTACAGCTTTGTTTGCTGGTGTTCACGTCCCACAATATTGGGGTTCACCGGCAACAATTATTATGATTTGTTTACTTAGTCTTGTATTAACATTGATTCGAGTAAAAACCGATAACTTGTTACCCTGTATTGTTTTACATACTATTCTCAATGGAATTCAATCATTTGGTTTAGTCGTAAACACTTTTGTCAAAGAAACTCCACCTGTCACAACCGAACAAGCCGTTTCATTAATTCATCTTATAAAATAGAAAAAAGCGAGATTATTTTCTCGCTTTTTAACAATCCTATTTACATTAAGTTTCTGTATAATAAGCAAACTGGTTAAATTTATTATTAATCAATTTTTCTAGGATTAGAATCTAATTGCTGTTCAGTTTTTCTGTCCATACTACTATTATTAGAGCGGGTTTGCAGATCAGTCCCTCGCGAATCTCCACCCGAAACGGAACTCGGATTATTTCCCATACCACTTCCTATGGAAGGCGGCAAATTAACGTTCGGAGTTTGAACATTCGGGGTTGAGATATTTGGAAATTGCTGCCCGTTATTATAATTACCATTTTGATTTTGGACAGTATTATAAAAAACATTAGCAGGAGCCGAATAGCTCCAAATGCTTTGGTTATAATTATAGCCATACGGTGAACTCCATCCGTAACTATATGGTAAGAAACAAGATGTGCGGCTGGAAGCATCAAACACCCATAATCCGTAACCACCGAAACCATTAAATCCATTTTGTCCAAACGTTGACATTAATGATCTATTCATATCGCGTTGGAGTAATTTTTCATTAATTTTAGCTATTTCTTTAGCCCGGTCTTTGCTCCAAATTTCCAATTCGCTTTTATTGTCTTTATCAAATTTAGCAACGACAACTTGTCCGTCAGTCAGAGTTGCAGATTTGCCGCCCTTAACCTTTGTCGCTTTAATATCGCCGACTTGAACTTTCCCTTTCCAAACTGAAATTTTTCCGACTCCATTTTCTAATACATCAATTCGATAAATGCCGGAATCAATCAGATAAAATCTGGAAGTTCCAGCTACAACCGTAATTTTAAATTCTTTATCTGCAATCACTTCAAACATTCCGCTTCCGCTCGTCAGTTTTAATTGCAAATCATCCAGCGAAGTTGTAATAAATTCAAATTCGGCATTTGAAGCAAGCCGCACATACGAACCCGGGTTTAACAAAATTTCTGTTTTGCCGTCAATTCCCGTTGAAATTTTATCCCCAACTTCTAAATTATCGCCTTTCAGTAGATTACCGCTTTTTGAACCTTGTTTCGCAACGGTTACATTACCCGATACAAGATTTACAACGCCGGCTTTGGCTGAAATGACATATAAACTCGAAGCTGAAGATATATTTCTGTTGTTTTTATCTTTCTGTGCAATGCTCGTATCGGTTAAAACGATGCTAATCAGGCTTAAAATTACTAAGCCAAACGTTATATGTTTCATTATGAATCTCCTTGAAAAACAATTATTTGAATAATCTTATTCTTTTATTTGTAACTTTTCAATCTTTTTACGTATGACAAATATAGTTATTGCAAGAAATATTAAACCAACACTTCCTATAAACTGAACAACCTTTATGCTCAATGCGTAATCTAAGTTGTTGCCTGTCGAGATTTCGGGCAATTTTAATAAGAGGCAATTATTTTTTATGGCTACATATCAAGACCCTGTAAGATGCTTTGCGCCGATAGAGGTAATTGAAAGATTACTTCAAATCCGCGCTGATGCTGGATATGTCGAAGCCGTTTATCTACACAATTCAATAGAATTAGCCGATTGTTTGGATGCTTACGGCTTTGATATTTATGCTTTTTCAACCGAGAATAAAAAAATAAATTACGGCGATTACCGTGCGCCGATTGTTCCGGGCGGAGATAATGTGCATTGCTCTATTACGGCACATTAAAACAATTCACAAACTGAAGAACGCGGAAGGTTAAGAGCGAAAGTTCTCCTTTCGCTTTTTTCTTTTAGACTGCTTTTACCACAAACAAAGTTCCGTCGTCATTTAAAAACTTGCTTTCGGTAAAAGCATCAACACCGCGGCGAATAAAATCAATCAATTTTTTGGCAGGTAAATCTATCCCTTCTAATACAATTTTCGCCAATCGTTCACGCCCAAACTCTTCGCCCGCCGGATTTTCAGCTTCTGTCAATCCGTCCGTGTATAGAATCAAAACCTGCCCTTTTTCAAGCCTAATAAAATGTTGGTGATAACGCATTGAACGAAACATTCCCAACGGTAAATCTCCATATTCGACAAATTTATATTCGCCATCGGATTTTATTAATAACGGCGGATTATGCCCGGCATTTGAAAACACAAAAGTTTTGTTTGTAGCATCCAAAATACCGTAAATTGCTGTGATAAATTGATGTTCTTCGACAGAATCCCACAGTAAATCGCTCACTCTCGATAAAGCGATGTGCGGAGCATAACCTGTCTGAATATTTGCCCGTAAAGCTGCCCGCAAAAAAGCAACTAAAAGCGCAGCAGGAATTCCCTTTCCAACGGCATCGGCAATAACAATTCCGATTTGGTCATCAAAAATTTTTACCCAATCATAATAATCGCCCGAAACTTCTTCGGTTGGAAAAACATACGCGCTAATATCAAAGCCTTTTAATTTGGGGTCACGTTCCGGTAATAATTCCATTTGAACGTGTCTAGCTACTTCTAATTGCGCTTCAAGCCGTTTCTTTTCAATAAGTTGCTCATGCAGTTTAACTTTGTCAATAATAATTGCAACTTGTGAGGCAAGTAGTGTTAGAACAGCTAAATCGTCTTCATCATATGCATCCAATGAATCGCTTTCCAAATCAAAAACGCCGATCACCTCATCATTTGAAATAATTGGCGCAACCATTTCCGAGCAAGTAATTTTTCGAGCAGGAAAATATCTTGCATCTTGGCTAACATCCGGCGAAATAATCGCTTTGCCTGTTTGAGCAACATAACCGATAAAACCTTCGCCTAAATTAAGTTGCGGCTCAACCAAAGCAAAACTTATTTCATAACCGCGAAGTGCTTTTGATTTGAAAATATAAGGATTATTTGCATCAGTATCATGTTCTATAAGATAAATTCCAGCGGCATCGTAAGGTATTAAAGAGCCGAGCGTATCCATTACAAGTGTTAAAACTTCTTCTAAATCCAGTGAGCGGCTAATTGTTTTTGTAATATCAAGCAGCATCCGCAATTTGTCTATAACGGATAGCGTTGGTTCTGATTTTTGCTTACTAAACGGCTCGGTCATAGTTGATTTGCGGTTGAAGATTGGCGATTTTTGAGGAATAAATTTTATGCTGTCCTTTTTCGCCTTTTTAAAATGGCAAATCAGATTTTAACAGAAAACTGTCAACAATCAACCACTTACTACTTTAGTTTTATAGTTTTCCCAAAGATGTGAAACTTTCATCCGATATTCAACTAATTCGCGACTAACGTTAAAATGGCGGGCGATTTCTCTCGATGTTTTGCCTTGATTGACCATTCGGCTTAAAGAAGAATATGGCACAAGTGCCGCCGCACCAACAGAATACGCTTCTTCTTCGACATCAGCCTGGTATTCGCGGGCAATCGGTTTACCAAATTTATTGTAGGTTGTAATGGCTAATTTACTCGGCTTATGTCCCAGAAAAACGTGAGAAATTTCTTCCATCAAAGTCGCATTTTGACGATTTGCTCCGTGAGTCGGATTTAAAACAATTAATTTTCTGCCGTCAGGTAAGGCTTGTGAACACGCTCCGCCCGACCATTTATCTTTTCCATCACCAATTAAATGCGCCCTTGTTTCATCTGTTAAAAATGGTTCAATTTGTTCAAAAGTTACGACCAGCAATTTAGCATAACGTGCTAATTCAAAAGGATTAAGTCTTTCATCATCATATTTTAACCCGGCGAAATCGCGCAATCCCATTGCTTTAATTTCGTAGTTTCTTCCTTTTTTTGATGATGGTAATTTTGAAATGTCCACGAGTTAAGCTACATCACAAATAAATTTAACGTTGATAAAAATTATTTTGGTCGGTAGGTTTTACCAAATATTTTGCCCCGATAATCAAAGCAATACTAATCAATGCAATTGCTAAATATTCAAAAATTGTGCTGATGACACTACTGGTTCTGGCAACATAATTTAATGGATGGTTTCCGCTAAAACTGGCGGCGAGAAATGTCCAAAATACCCAACTTGCCAGCCACAATATAAAAGACAAAACAGCCAATATCAAGGCTCCGATTCCTAATCCACGCATTTTTATAAACTTCCTTTTAAATTAAAATGGGCTTGATAATAGGCTATTTCGTCTTAATTTACAAGAATTTTTTTAGATATAAAACTTTTATGAATACCTCGTCAAAATCTTCTTTTTTTTCTAGAAACAAATTTAATGCAAACGAGTAACGTCATTTTCTACAACTTTTAAACGCTCATCTAACGCTTTAATATCTTCTTTCAATTCAATTCCAATTGCAATTCCCTGTTTTTCAATCCGTTGGGTGCGTTCGTCCAAAATATCAAATTTCTTATCCATCAATTCAAACCGTTTGTCAGTATTTACTGCGTGTCCCTCTAAACGGTCAAAACGTCATTCGTTTCAACTTTAAATTCTAATAAATCTCTATTGAAGAATGGCATCTAGTTTTTACTCACTTATTTGCTTATTCTACACCATTTACGCGATTTAGGAAAGTTTTGTAACAAACAACTAAACTTCTTTAAATTCAGAATCGACATCTTCGCTGGATAGAGCGACACGGTAATTTTTTGATTGTTTTTGTTTGGTAATCAGCAAATCATCCTTAGTTTTCAGCAAATCAGCGCGGTTATAAACTGAAAGTTCAAAATTATAACCGTGTGTAATCGCATCTTTCGGACAGGCTTCGACACAGAAACCACAGAAGATACAGCGTCCATAGTCAATATTATAGACTTTGGCATAACGTTCATCGCGTCCGACACGCTCTTCGTATGGGCGCGGATCGTCCATTGCTTCAATATAAATACATTCCGAAGGACACGCCGCCGCGCATAAATAACAGGCTACACATTTTTCCTTTCCGTTTTCGTCAACGTGGAGTAAATGCTGCCCACGATAACGCGGTTGAACCGTAATTGGAACATCAGGATATTGAACCGTCCATTTTTTTTGCGGCAATTTTGCGAGCGTAATGCTCATTCCTTTAACAATGGCTTTCGCCGAGTTGAAAACTTCACTAATTATTGACATAAAAACTTTTTAGTTTCAATTAACTAATATTTATCAAAACTGTATCAGAGATTAAGAAATTTGTAATCGGCAAGCAAAGAAACCCCGCTTGCCGATTATTTTCCATTTTAAGAAATCAAACTGTAATCAATTTGCTGTTCAATTATCTGGCACCGGCAAGTAGCTGTAAAATTAATGATATGCCGTTAACAATCCACCAAATTATTGAAAGAAGAAAAAATACTCCGCCCAAAATCATTCCGACAATTGCTAAGGTTTTTCCTCCATATTGATTTGGATCATTATTGGCATTCTTCATTCCCATAAAACCTGTTATCAACGCCGCAATTCCGGTTATAGGACCAATCGGACAGCAAATCGAAATAATGCCTAAAACTAACGAAACTATTGGCATTGTTTGGTTTAAGCCGCCGGTTGCGGCTGCCGGTGGCGGGGTAAATGGTGTATTTTGCCCAACTCCCTGATCTCCCCAACCGGCGACAGGCGCAGGCGGCGGATTCCAGTCATTATTTTGAATCGGCGCATTAAATTGATCATTTTGCTGTTGACCAAACGAAGGTGTTGGCTGATTAAACGGTGAATTATCAAATGGAGGTGGTGTATTATTGACAGGCGGCTCCATAAACGGCGGCGGCGCAGGTTTATCAAACGGTGATGAAACCGGTTGATTCATCGGTTTTCCAAACGGCGAATCCTTAAACGAATTGTCCATTGGTATAGTCGCATCAAAATTCGGCGGCTCATTAGTTGGGGTTGAAATTGGCGGATTGAACTTTGGCGGTTCATTAAACGGCGATTTTGGTGCGTCAAATTTCGGAGGTTCATTAAACGGCGACTTTGGTGCATCAAATTTTGGTGGCTCAATAGGTTTTAGAGGTTCATTTTTTGAACTCGAAGACAAATCACCGAAATTTGGCGGACTCAAATTTGGTTCATTAAATTTGGGCGGTTCAGGCGCACTTACAACAGGCTCACTGGTTGGCGGTTGTGAAAGATTTTTTTTAGCTTCATCCGAAACCACCATTGTTCTCATTGGATCAAAAACTTCAGGAACTTGGAGTATATCTTCATCCTTTGAATGGTTTACGAGCATCGTTTTCATCGAATCATCCTGCAAATTTATATTGGCAGAAGTATTTTTTGTTGATGGCGAAACCATCGTTTTAAACGGATCTACCGGTGGCGGCGTTGATTCAACCGCTTCTACCAAAGGCGTTCCATCCGTCTGACAAAAACGCATTGAATCAGCAAATTCTTTTTGGCAAGTTGGGCATCGTTTCATTATTTTTTGTCCTGTGTCCTATTGAAAGTTTTATAATTGCAGAAAGTTTTTAAAAAGTTTAACAGGAAGTCAGAAAAAAATCATACATTTTTTCAATAACTTCCTGTCATTTACAAACTTCTGCAACTTTTATACATTGCTGTCTAAACTAATTCAAGTTTGCTAAAGAAATATGCGATTTCAATTGCCGCATTTTCTTCAGAATCAGAACCGTGAACGGCATTTTCGCCAATTGAAGCGGCAAATTCTTTTCGCAAAGTTCCTTCGGCGGCTTCAGCCGGATTGGTCGCCCCCATCAAATCGCGCCACGCTTTGACCGCATTTTCTTTTTCCAAAGCCAACACGACGCACGCGCCGCTTGACATAAATTCCGTCAATTCTCCAAAAAACGGGCGTTCGGCGTGAACGGCATAAAAGCCTTCGGCTTGTTTGAGCGATTGATGAATTAATTTCATCCCGCGAATTTTAAACCCGTTGTCTAAAATTTTCTGAATAATTGCCCCTTGTTTCCCTGCACGAACTGCGTCAGGTTTGATAATTCCAAATGTTAATGAACTCATTTTATTATTTTTCCTTAATTATGTATTTATTTCTGATTGCTCACAATTACACCATATAAAACTATGGAAGGTAATAAACAATCATACTTGTTAATCTTTCCAATTTTATAAATCGTTTTAATACTTATTGTCCGACTTTAACTCATTGAAAACTTTCAATCATTTCCGTTGTAATGCGACTTGGCTTAGTATTGTTGCGGTCAAGCAAACACCAAATTGTTTTGGATTTGACCAATAAATCCTGTCCGCGATGAATTTCTGTAAATCTTTCCCAGGTAACGGCTGTCGGTTTGCCAACCCAGGTTGTAACGGAAATTTCTTCGCCTTCAAACGCCTGTTTTTTATAATCAATTTCGTGACGCAAAATTACCCACGCATATTTTGATTTTTGTTCAACAGTAGCAATGTGAAACCAATGAGCAATGGCGACATCTTGAATCCATTGAACATAAACGACGTTATTTACGTGACCTTGTGCGTCTATTTCTTCCGGTTTTACGAAAAACTCTTGACTAAATTTTAACATTCAAAATGTCATTTTATCCAACTTCAAATCTGAAAGATTAATTTTCACAAAAATTATGATAAAAATCCATTTCAAAATTGAAGATATTGTGCGATAAATCAAAATCTGTTTTATAAAACTATAAATCAACAAAATATTTTTATTGCTTTTACAAATGAAGTCAGTTATTCTGCACTCACGTAACCAATTTTTAGAATTTTACAGCCTAAAATTGTTAATTATTTGTTTAATAATTAACTAAATTCTATTGAATCTTACAATCAAAAATGCTTTAAACACATTTAACTATTCCGGAGGAAACTAATTTGAAAAATAAAAATCTTTTGCGCTTGGCTATAATCATGGTCTTGTTTGTTATAGGACTGTCTTCGTGTGTAAATTACGGCACAAAACTGGATTTTAAAGATACCGAAGTCTATTACACGAAAAATATTACTGAAGCCGAAGCTAAAAAATTTGGTGAATATTTGATTAAAGAAGATATGGCAGGCGGTAATAAAAGTTCTATCCAACTTGATAAAGCAGGTTCAACTTATCAAGTTAGAATGGTTATTGATAACTCCAAAGCAAATGATAAGGAAACTTTGGATGCGATGAAAATTCTCGCCGGTCAATTTTCCAGCAATGTTTTTAACAAAGCTACAACTGAAATTCACATTTGCGACGATTCTTTCAAAACAATGAATGTTGTGAATCAATAGAAATCAATTAAAAACTAAAAAGCAGAACGTTATCAAATCTTAATAACGTTCTGCTTTTTCGGTCTAAATTTTGCTGAAAATCACAAATTAATTTTTTATAAAAGGCAAAATTAACTAATAATTTTACAGTAGGTTATCGGAAATTTTGCCTTAGTTTTCTATCACTTTATAGTCGTAAAAGCTAATTGATTAATTTACAGATATTAATCCTCATGATTTCTCCAATCATCCGCCGCATTTTGATGATTTTCATACGATTCCATATAAACATTTGCCGCATCGTGATCGCCGTGATTGGCATAATCTATTGCCGTATCATGGGCAATATTGGCTTGATCCTGTTCATAATGGGCATAATTGGCATTGTATTCGGCATTGTAGACGTGGTCGGCGGCAGTCGTCGAAGTTTCAACTGGATGAATATCCGGTCCTGTTCCAGTATAAAGATAATCGCTGGCTGTTGTCCCATCAGATGCTTCCAAAATGTTAGAATGACCATGACTTTGATCGTGGTGAATTGGTGCTACATCAACATGGTGCGTAGAGCCTACATCTGAAACTTTCGTTAAGTGTTCGCCATCTTCATCAACACGGTATGTTCCATCTTGCTGGGTAATATATTCAGTTTCGGTTACGTTGCCATCGGCATCAGTTTGGGTAATAACCATATGTGAATCAACTACCGTCGGATCATCTGCGTGAGCAGTTGTTGTAATTTCCGCTTCGTAATGTGTGCCGTCTTCTCCTTCTATTGTATAAACTGCATTTGTTTCAGCCACATATTCGTGACCGTGTGTATCTATTCCCATCGTTTGGTCTTGATCTTTAATCTCCATTTGTCATATTCTCCTCTTCTATTTTTTTATTGTTACTAATTTCCGAGTTTTCTAACTTTTTAACCTGTTTTTTTAAAACGGTTATTTTTCCGCATTTGGGATTGGGACATTTGACAGGCAATTCTGTTTTGTCTGCAAAAGCCTTAATCGGAACTTGCATCGGCGTTTGACAACTCGCGCATTTTAATTTGATAACGTCCTGACGCGATTCGGTTGGTTTTATTTCAACTTTTGGTTCCCTTTTCGGCTCAGCCTGTAAAAGAGCATTTGAAACCATTTTGCGCCAATTATTTAACTCGTTATCTTTGGAAAATTCTGTAAATAGTCTTAAACGCGGAATTAAATTGGGAGTCGTATTTGCGCTCAATTCGGAAAGTTTTGAAAATTGGTCACCATCCGCCCCCTGCTGTTCGAGCCAGGCTTCGATATTAATTTGGCGGAAAACCATTGAAGATTTTAGAGTCCAGGTCAACAAAACCCGACGAATAACTTCCAAATCACCAACGGCTAACATTCCAGCCCGATCCGCCGTAATTTCCGCATGCCGAGTCCACGCCAATAAAGGCATTTCAATTGCATCTTCAATTATTGATGACGGTTTTAAAATTTTCTCCAAAAATCCTTCGGACATAATTCCTTTGCCGTGCGAACCCTGTTCACCAACCATAAAACGAATAACAGTTTTCCAGAGCGAGTGTCCGGCGCGGCAATGTCCCATTTCTCTGGCGAGCAAAAACAATAAATCATCGCCTTGAAAATTACTCGCCAAAGCTGAACCGATGACGATAAAAGAATCCTTTGTCGTGCCGTAAGTAACACAATCCCAGGATCTTTCACCGGAAATATAAACATCCGGCATATGCGACATTCCTAAAATTCGCGCTGCTTTGACCGCTTGTTCATAAACTTGCGGCACTTGTCTTTCACCCAATAAAACTCCGTTAAAAGTCGCCTCAATCCATCGTCTGCCTATTTTATTGGAAATGGTTTCAGCTAAAGAGGTAAGCGTTTTGACTGACCGTAAAGCTGCCATCGCTTTGCGGTCTGCCGCCCATTCAAAAGCCGCTGAATCCACTTGATAACCCGGAACTAATGGACGCAGCCAATTACAGTCCTTACAAATAATGATTTTCGGGTCAAGTTTTTGCCCGTTTCCGCCGCACATATAACAATCCGGATATTGAATTAATTGAGGCGGCTGCGGCTGAATATTTTGCGGCTGATATGGATATGACTGTTGCCAATTTTGATTATAATTAGGGGCGTTAAACGGCTGTTGTTGAAATGGCTGGATTTGATTACCCGGCTGTTGAAACGGCTCGTATTGTTTATTTGGCTGTTGAAAATTACTTCCCCAATCTTGTTGAATCGGCGGCACAAATTGATTTGGCTGAGGTTGCCCGTTAATTTGTGGATTAACAGGAATTTGCTTTGGTTGGGTTGTTGGCGGAATCAATCCTATTCCACAATATATACAAAATCTGGAATGAGAAACCGGCTGTTGATGTCCGTTTTTACAAACTACTAACACGTTATTTTGATCTGTCATAAAAACCTCTTGAGTTTAATAATTATAAGGATCCGATAAACTTGAGGCAGCGGCTAACAACATCCACAATATGTATCCGCCCAAATGTAAAATAGTTGATGCGATACCAATTATGATTCCCGTTGTGGCTAACCCTTTTCCATTTGGCGAAGATTGACCTTGATTTATTGCGCTTATTTCCATCCAACCGACAATTATCGCCGGTAATCCGGCAATCGGTCCGCAACAAAATAATCCGGCAAGTGCTAAAATAAGAGCAGTTGTGGCACGTTGACTTGCTCCGTTTGATTTGACAGGTTGAGCAAAATTTCCCGGCTGCCCAACAAAATTTGGTGAATTCCATTGATTATTTGCCTGCTGTCCACCCCAAAACTGTTCTTGCACAAGTGGTTTAGCGCAATTTAAACAAAATACCGCGTCGGATGGATTTGATTGTTTACAACTTGGACAAATTTTACTCATAATAATTAGGTGTCATTTTTAAAGCGTCATTGAAATAATCCCAACTGAAAACTTTATAATTTTCCTTCAAACGATTTAACGTTTAAGCAAAAATCATTCTTAATTTTTGCTCTCGTTTATATATGCGTAGGAATTGGAAAAGTCAGACAAATCTTTTTGTTTTTTTTAAGAGGTTTCGCAGAAATAAGTTTAAATATTAAAAAAAAGAAGACTAAAGCCAATTTGGTAATTTAATACCAAATTGGCTTTAGTCTTCTTTTTTTATAGAGTATTTACTTTTCTATGATTTTAAGCGGCAGCATCGTCAACAACTTCTAACAAAGTGTCGAAAATGGCGGCTTTGCGGTCAACCATATCTTTGGTGATGATTAATTCTTTGATACGTTTTTGCGAAGGCAAAACATACATTGGGTCAAGCAGAATTTCTTCCATAATCATCATCAATCCGCGTGCACCGACTTTGCGTTCATACGCTTGGCGGGCAATAGCGCGAACAGCATCGTCCGTAAATTTCAAACGAATATTATCAAATTCAAATTTACGCTGATATTGTTTGAGCAGAGCATTTTTCGGCTCGGTCATAATTTGAACTAAAGCATTTTCATCTAATTCGTTTAATGTTCCCAACACCGGAAGCCTGCCTACAAATTCGGGAATCAAACCATATCGAATCAAATCTTCGGGTTCAATCAATTCAATCGCCTCATTTTGCCGCTGTTTGCTGGATTTAACGTCGGCGTGAAATCCGAGCGATTTATTTTTCATACGGCGTTCGACAACTTTTTCAAGTCCGACGAAAGCTCCGCCGCAAATAAACAAAATATTGGTGGTATCAATCGGCAAAAATTCGGAATGCGGATGTTTCCGCCCGCCTTGCGGTGGAACATTGGCGACAGTTCCTTCTAAAATTTTCAAAAGTGCCTGCTGAACACCTTCGCCGGAAACGTCGCGTGTAATCGAAGGGTTATCGTCTTTGCGGCAAATTTTATCTATTTCATCAATAAAAATTATGCCTTGTTGAGCGCGTTCGATGTCTCCGCCGGCTGATTGCAAAAGTTTTAAGATGATGTTTTCAACGTCTTCGCCAACGTAACCGGCTTCGGTCAAAGTCGTTGCGTCAACTATACAAAACGGAACATTTAAAACTCTGGCAAGTGTTTGTGCAAGCAGTGTCTTACCGGTTCCCGTCGGACCAATCAGAAGAATATTTGATTTTTGAATTTCGACATCAGAACGCCGACGCGCCAATTCGATGCGTTTATAATGCTGATAAACCGCTACCGAAAGACGTTTTTTCGTTTCGTCCTGACCGATAACATATTCATCCAAAAAGTTTTTAATTTCCTGCGGTTTCGGAAGCGGAAGGTTAGATGCCGCCGCTTCTGCGCGTTCGTCATCGTTAATGATTTCGTTACAAATGTCTATACATTCATTACATATATAAACACTCGGTCCGGCAATCAATTTCTTTACTTCATTCTGTGATTTACCGCAAAATGAACAGCGCAAAACTTCTTCGGGTCGTCTTAACATATTTCGATTTTGGATTTTAGATTTGCGATTTTGGATTTGTCTTTTGGAAAAGATAATTTTCATACCAATCCAAAATCCAAAATCCAAAATCTAAAACTTACTCACGGTGTTCAATAACTTCGTCAATCAAACCATATTCTTTGGCTTGGACAGGTGATAAGATGCGGTCGCGTTCAACGTCTAATTGAACCTGATCAAAACTTTGACCGGAATGATGCGCCAAAATCCGGGAAGTCATCTCACGCATCCGTGAAATTTCTTTCGCCATAATTAACACATCCGTTTCCTGACCTTGTGCGCCGCCGGAAGGCTGGTGAATTAAAATACGCGAATTTGGCAGGGCAAACCGCTTTCCTTTGGTGCCGGCAGTCAGCAATAATGCACCCATTGAAGCGCATTGTCCGATACAAATAGTCGTCACATCGTTTTTGATGAACTGCATTGTATCGTAAATCGCCATTCCCGCCGTAATCGAACCGCCCGGGCTGTTGATATAAAGATTAATATCGCGTTCGGGGTCTTCGGCTTCAAGAAAAAGCAACTGCGCGACAATCAAATTAGCAATCATATCGTCAATCGGTGTGCCGATAAAGATAATGCTGTCTTTTAATAAGCGTGAATAAATGTCAAACGCACGTTCGCCCCGCGAAGTTTGCTCGACAACCATTGGAACTAATGCCATATTTCTTTAACTCTTTTCCTTGATTAGATTTAGATTATTTTGTTTAAGAACCAAGTTAAACTTAAAGAAGATAAGTCGTTGAATTAACAGATAAATTTCCGTTAAACGAATATTACAACTTATCTTTCAAAATGCAAACCCGGAAACATCAAATTTTGTTCTGAAATGTTTTGAGTTTCGCATTTAGGTAGCAATATTTCCAATTTTAGCTACCTAAATGCGAAACTCAAAACGATTACTCAGTCGCTTTCGACTTTTTCTTTTTAGCCTTTGAATCTTCGGCAACTTCAGATTCTTCCGCTTTCTTTTTGCTGCCCTTTTTCGGTTTTTCTTCTACAGACTCTTCGGTTTCCACCGCTCTTGCCTGTGATTCGTCAATCCATTCGGCATCAGTTACTTTTGATTGTGCAACTAAAGCCTCAACCGCTTTACGGCTTCGCAATCTGTCGGCAATACTGTTTTCGCCGCCCTGTTGTGACAAAGAAGCCCGAATTTGTTCTGCTCCAACACCATAATATTGCGCCATTCTTTCGATTTCTTCGGCAATTTCATCGCCCGAAACTTCGACATTTTCCAATTCGGCAACTTTTTCCAAAAGCATCGCGCCGCGCACGTCACGCTCGGCTTGACCTTTCATCTGCTCGTAAGCCATTTGGATAAAATCCTGCTCTAAAACTTTTGGATCCATCCCTTGACGCTGCAAATCCTGAGCAAAATTGTTCAAAAGATTTCGTGCCTGTAATTCAATCAGCGCATTTGGAACTTCAAATTCGTGGCTGTCAATTAATTTTGTCACCAGTTCATCACGAACGCGATTGTCGGCTTCAGATTTAGAGTGTGCTTCCAAATCTTCACGCAATTTAGTGCGTAAATCTGTGACATTTTCATAACCTTCGTCCAGACTTTTCGCCCATTCGTCATCGGCTTCGGGCATTTCTACAATTCCTATACTTTTGACTTTGGCTTTGTAATTGACCTTTTGTCCGGCAAGCAAAGGAGCGGCAAAATCTTCGGCATACTCAACTGTAAATTCTTTTTCTTCGTCTTCACCCAGTCCAGTTAAATTTTCTGAAAAAGATTGTTCGATATTAGCGTCGCCAATCGTAATTTCAATATCATTAGCATTAATCGGCTCTTCCTCGGGTTTATCAACGAACACGCCCTCCAAATCAATCGTGACGGTATCGCCGATTTGCGATTTGCGGTTTTCGACCGGAACAAGGGCTGAACCTTCTTTGCGCCGTTCGTCAATTACACGCTCAACTTCTGCATCGCCGACGGGACGAACACGGCGGGTTGCTTCAACGCCTTTATAATTTGGCGTTGGAATTTCGGGCATAACTTCGATATGAACGTGCAAAGAAATTGGCTGTGAGCCATTAACTTTAATATTTTCAGCGTCTTCTAAATGAAGTTCAGGCTCGCCAAGCGGACTCAAATCATTTTCCTGAATCGCCTGTGTAACTTTGTCGGGCAGCAGTTCGCGTAAAACTTCGTTTTTAATGTCGTCCTTATAACGCATACGCACAACATCCATCGGCGCGAAACCTTTACGAAATCCCGGTATTGTTACGGCGCGGGCATATTTTTGACTAACTTTGTTGTAGGTGTTTTTGACACTTTCGGCATCAATCTCAATTTTTAATTCTTTTCGAGTCGGCGAAACGTCTTTAATTTCGGTTTTCATTTAATAAAAATTTTAGCCTTGCGGTTGTTTAATAAAAATTTACAGCGAAGGCTTTCCTTAAATACTTTTTTAAAAATCTTTGTTTAATAACGATTATTTGCAAGAAAAAGAATATCGAACTTCACAATAAATGTCGAATGTGCAATTTTGGGAATTTATTTTAGAAATTTAGAGTTTGCTGGTTTGTGAAGAATTAATAATTTGAGTTTTTGCTATTATCAATAAAACCGGAAATTTTTGGCTTTACTTTTGACTATTGCATTTTCACTTTTTCCTTTAAAATTTAGTGCCGAGAGCGAGACTCGAACTCGCACGGATTTCTCCACTAGCTCCTAAGACTAGCGTGGCTACCAATTACACCATCTCGGCAAATTTTCAAAAGCGAATTAGCAAAAATGAATTTAACCAATTATTATTTTTTTGTCTAGCGTGTGGCAAAATGTTGGTAAAAAAGTGTAAAAGTAGAATGTGAAAAATCTTCTTGAACAACAAGGTGTGGTGCAATTACCAAATGCGTTGGATGCCGCAAAACTAAAATCCATTGCGGCGGCGGCAGATGATTGTTTTTCAAATATTGAGCAACTGATTCAAAAACACGGAGCAAATCGCGTAAGAGATTATTTACCGGCTAAATACGTCTATCTTGAACGTTCAACTTCACTTAGTCCGATTGCATTGGCTGATTTTCAAAATTCACCGGAAGATATTTTTCAAATTTTCAAAAATTCGTCAGGAATGTCTTTGATAATTGAATTACTTGGGCGAGAAATTGTTTGTAATTTGACCAGATCGAGATTGACTAAACAATATGCCCTTGAAAATTATCACGCTTTGCACACGCCGAACAGTTGGCATCAGGACGGAGCGTTGGGCGTTCCTTTTCCGGGTAAAGATTCTTTAACAAATTCAAAATTTTTCAAGGCAAATATGACTGAAATGGTTATTTGCTGGATTCCGCTGGTTGAATGTTCGGGCGAATGCCCCTGTATGCAATTAGTCAGAAAACCGCTTGACCGACTGTTGCACTTTGACTATTTAAATGATGCCGAGTTAGAAAAGATTTTTGAACCGGATGATTTTTTTGTTCCAAAACTAAATTTCGGCGATATGTTGATATTTCTAACTGGAACTTTGCACAAAACTTTTGTCACGGAATCAATGAAAAAAAATCGCACCAGCCTTGAACTTCGTTTTTTGAAACCGCAGAAAATTCCCGATTGGATGCGAAATGATAATTTTATAGAAATTCTCTAATGCAATTAACTATTTACAATCTTACTTGGAATATTTGCGCGTAAATTCCTCTAATTTTTTGACAGCTTTGGCGTTTTCAAGTTCGCTAGTTGAAACAGATTTTCTTTCTTCAAGTTCGAGGGCGCGGTCTTTGGCAATCAATTTATAACCGACATAACCCACAACCCCGATTGCTCCTAAAACAACTATGTAAAACAATGCGCTGTAAAGAAATCCGATCACCGCAAACAACAGCCAACCCGCCAAAATTAGCCCAAGTATTGCCAAAATAATTTTTAAGATGTTCATTTTAAAACTCCGCAAACTTTATAAATTGTAAATATCTCTTTTTCAAAAGATCCAAAACTTTCTGTTCCTTACAGATTTCATCAATTTAAAATCTTATCAAATTTCAAGATTTTTTTCGATTTTCCGTTAATTATGTTAAATTTAAAAAAAGTTTTTGCATAAAATAATGTCTGAATCCAAGCCACAAGAAGTCACCGAACTGCTTCAAAAATGGAGCGATGGCGATTTTGACGCGCTTGAAAAACTTACACCGGTTATTTATGCGGAACTTCATCGAATCGCCAGACGCTATATGAATCGTGAACGTGACGGACATACTTTGCAAACGACGGCTTTAGTCAATGAAGCCTATATGCGGCTGATTGATTGGAAAAGTGCAAAATTTGAAAATCGCGCCCATTTTTTCGGCGTTTCAGCCCAATTAATGCGGCGGATTTTGGTAGATTTCGCCCGCAAACGCCCCAAAATGCAAAGTAATGAAAACGTCCATTTTGTTTCGCTCGAAGACGCTTTCAATATTACAAATTCCAAAGATCCAAATTTAGTTAAATTAGATGAAGCATTAACTGAATTAGCAAATTTTGATGAACGAAAAGCGCAAATTGTTGAAATGAAGTTTTTCGGCGGATTAAGCGTTGAAGAAATTGCCGAAGTTTTGAAAATTTCCGGCGTTACCGTGATGCGTGAATGGCAAAAGGCTAAGGCTTGGCTCTACCGCGAACTAAGCGGTAAGAATGAATGATGAATTAGGTTATTTTCCATTTTCAAAATATCCATTCGTGCATTTTTTTTGATTGTCGTATAATCCAAAATTATTCACTTTATCAAAATCTTGTGGAGCTTATTTTGAATTCCTTAAATGTAACACTTGGCGAAGTCGCCGAATTTATCAACGCCGAATTTTCAGGCAACAAAGATTTAATTGTTTCAGATGTCACTCACGATTCGCGTCAGGTTCGTGAAGGCGTGATTTTTACTGCCATTCGCGGATTGACGATGGACGGACATCGTTTTATCGAAGATGTAATTCGGCGCGGCTGTGCGGGAATTATTTCCGAACTGACCGCACCCGAAAATTTTGAAGGCGCGTGGTTAAAAGTCGCCAATGCGCGTCAGGCACTTGCCGAAGCCGCCGCAGTTATCAACGGAAATCCTTCGCATCAATTGAAATTGGTTGGAATTACGGGAACGAACGGCAAAACTACAACAACCTATTTAGTTTCTGCCTTAGCCGAATCAAACGGCGAAAAAAGTGCAATGCTCACAACAGTTGAATACCGCATCGGCGAAAAAAGTGAAGAAGCTGTCCGCACCACGCCCGAAGCCAGCGACACCGAGCGATTTTTGCGCCAAGCCGTCGAAGCAGGTTGCAAGATGGCGACAATGGAAACTTCTTCGCAGGCGATTGATTTACACCGTTGCGACGCGCTTCGTTTCAAAGTAGCGATTTTTACAAATCTAACCCGCGACCATCTCGATTATCACGAAACGATGGAAAATTATTTCGATGCCAAAAAGAAACTTTTTGATGGGCGTTTGGGCGAAAAACCTACTTCAAGCGTGATAAATATTGATGATGAATGGGGAAAAAAATTAGCGGAAGAATTAAAACAAAATAGTCAAAAAGTAGTTACTTTCGCACTAAATTCATCAGCTGATTTAACGCCTTCAAACATTGAAGTTTCACTTTTAAAAGGAACTTCCTTTATGTTGAAAACTCCAATCGGTGAACGTGCCGTCACCTCCCCGCTTGTCGGCAAACCACACGTTTATAATATGTTAGCGGCAACATCTGCGGCGTTGGAACTTGGTTATGACTTAGACAGGATTGTTGAAGGATTAAAAGGTTGTATCGGCGCACCCGGCAGATTTGAACGTGTTCCCCACAACGGAGATTTTGCGATTATTGTGGATTATGCGCATTCGGACGATGCACTTTTAAATACATTGAAAACGGCGCGAGATTTAACAAACGGGCGTATTATCACCGTTTTCGGATGCGGCGGCGACCGTGACCGTTCAAAACGTGCGCCGATGGGAGAAGTCGCCGGAAAACACAGCGATTTGGCAATTATTACTTCAGACAATCCGCGCACCGAAAATCCTTTGGAAATCATTTCGCAAATCGAAGTGGGTTTAAAAAATGTAAATTGTCCATATTTGGTTTTCCCTGACAGACGCGAAGCAATTTTTACTGCTATTCAGAAAGCCCGAACCGGCGATGTTGTTATTATTGCCGGCAAAGGTCATGAAACTTATCAAATCATCGGAAACGATAAATTCCATTTTGACGACCGCGAAATCGCCCGTGAAGCACTAGCCAAAATAACAGAGGAATAGCTTCAAAATGGTATAAAAGGCAAATAATTTAGCCACGAATTAGACAATTGACACAAATATAAACTTACTAAAAATATTCGTGTTATTTATCTAATTCGTGGCTAAAAAAACTTTATGTGTCTTTTGAGCAGATTCGCCGATATTTAATCATCCCGCAAAGTGTCCACAAAAACTTCGAGAAAATCTTGCTGAGCTTCAGATAATTCGATAAACCTAATGGCGAAACCAATTTCGTAAATATGATTGGCGACCTCGCCCCAAAGTTGAATTTTGCGCCCGTCTGTCAGCGGGAAAAAGATTTTGACGGTTTCACCATCTTCGACTTCGCCGGAACACAAAATAAAACAACCGACTTCGCTGATGTCGCTTATAGTTCCATTTTTTCTTCCGACCAAACCTTCCCATTCGATGTCAATATTGACATTAAAACGCTGATAAGCCCTTCGGTCTTCGCCACTTCTACGGTCAATCATAAAAATTATTTTGTTTCTTTTTCTGAATCTTGTGATTTACCTATCGTCAAATAATAATAAACGGGTAATCCGATTAAAATTAGGAAAATTCCTTTAAAAGATTGGATTGGAGTCGTGTAAATTGTATTCAACAAAAGCCATCCCGCCACCAATAAAAATAAAATCGGCACAATCGGATAACCAAACGCTTTGTATGGTCGTTCGGCATTTGGATATTTTTTGCGAAAAACAAAAACTGTTGAAGTCGCCAAAGCATAAAAAATCCACGAACCGAAAATAACATAATCCGTCAAAGTATCAAACGACCCCGAAAGCGTCAAAAGTGCTGCCCAAATCCCCTGCACAATCAATGCAATAACGGGAACTTTCGTTTTTTCGGAAAGTTTGCCCATTGATTGAAACATCACGCCATCTTTTGCCATTGCATACGGAACACGCGCCCCGGTCAAAATCGAAGTGTGCAGTGTTCCGATTGATGAAAGCATTAATCCGACTGTAAATATTGAAATACCCAAACCTGTCGCAAACGTTGTTATATCGCCGCCGAAGAATTTGGAAATGACTACTTTGGCAACCGATGAATCTTTGGAAACTGACGCAATCGACGTTGGATCAAGCACGTAAAAATAAGAAAAATGAACTCCGACATAAAGCAAAATAATCAAAGCCGTTCCGCCAATCAGCGCCAATGGAATATTTTTACCGGGATTTTTTATTTCACCCGCCACCAGTGTTAAATTATTCCAACCGTCATAACCCCACAATGCGCCCAGCATCGCCGCTCCAAAACCAGCCATAAAAGTATAACTTTCCGAACCGAATTTGACCGCATCATCAACCTTTTCACAAGTTCCGCCAACATTCATCATACTTAAATGCGAAAAAGTGCCGCCCGTTACCCAAACAAATGCCCCGATTCCGACAAATGCAATTAGCCCAATTTTTACAAACGTCAAAACCGTTGCAATTCCGCCGCTAAATGAAACGGAAAGGCAATTAATTAAGGTAAAAACTGCAATCACCAAAATTGCAATCAGTTGCAAAGAAGTAATTTGAAACGGATAGCCGAAAATATTTGTATCTACTAAAGTGGATTTCAAAGTTCCGCCTAAAAAATCATTTAAGCCAATCGCAAACACTACGGCAACTGAGGCTTGGGAACCTGTTTTGGCAATAAAAATCTGCATCCAGCCGTAGAGAAAACTCCACACACGACCGTAAGCATCGCGCAGAAAAACATATTCGCCGCCTGCTTCGGGTTTCATCGCCGAAAGTTCAGCATAAGTCAAAGCCCCCGCCAACGAAAGCAATCCGGCGGCAATCCAGGCAATTATCACCCAATTTGGCGAACCTAAATTGCAAGTCATCACCCGCGCCTTCAAAAAAACGCCTGTGCCGATGACGTTGCCAATAATGATTGAAATCGCAGCAATTATTCCTAAACCGCGAACTAAAGATAAAGTGTTTGTGTTTGAAGACATTTAGTTTATTTTCCGAATTGTAAATTAATCAGTTTTAAAATTAACTTGATTTTAAAATTAGCTTTGCATGCTTTGCGCCTTTGCGGGAAATTAAAATTCTTTATTTTCAACAAATATTTTCCCGCAAAGGCGCAAAGCACGCAAAGTAAAGATTATGAAAACTTGAATTAATCCTGATAATTACGGAACAATTTTGTAATTTTGACGAGATTCGGTTATTCCATTTAACAAAAAATATATAGCTGCAATTGCACACAAAAAACCTAAAATTAGAATTGTGGTTACAAAATCAAGTCCCATAAAATTTGGACGATAAAGGCAAATATCAAGTTCGCTTTGACTTGCAATATATTCCTCATACCAAATAGAACTGTAAATTAAGAAACAACATAAAGAGATTGCTCCTAAAAATGAAGAAATAAAATTTGACCTTGAAAATTTCATAATCTGAACGGTTTTTCGTTGTCGTAATGTTAAAGCAAAAGCCGACTAAATGGAAACAAAAATTTCGTGATAAGATTTTTAAGTGCGTGAAATAAATTTATCGGCTGACCAATTAATAAAATCCTTACTCAATCTGGAAAAAGAGCGAAATGTTTGTATATTAGACAGTTGCGGCGTTTCGCACCTTGGCTCACATCTGTTGATTGCAGGTTTTGATCCGGTTGAAATTTTAGAAATTAACGAAAATGAAGCAAATAAATCTCTGGAATTTTTGGATGAAAAATTATCTGATAAAAATTTAGCCGCAATTTTTACGATTTCTTACGATTTCGGTTTAAAACTTAATAAAATCAACCCGCGTCAAAAAGAATTTTTGGACTTTCCCGAACCAGATATTTTTCTCGCGCTGTTTGATGCGCTGATAGTTCACGATTACAACACACACAAAACTTTTCTTACCGGAAATAAAAACCGATTTGATGAAATTGAAAATATTTTATTAAATTTAAAGAACTTTTCAAACTTTAAAGACCATCAAACTTTAAAGACCTCGAGAATTTATTCCAATTTTACACGCGAAAGTTATCTTTCAACCGTTAAACAAATCCAAGAATTTATTCGTTGCGGCGACACTTATCAAACTAATTTGACGCAGCAAATACGGGCAATTTTGCCCCAAAATCTCACGCCCGAACAAATTTTCCTGCATCTTCGTCAAAATAATCCAGTGCCTTTTGCCGGTTTTTTGCGCCGAAAAAATGATGTCGTCATTTCCGCTTCGCCAGAGAGATTTTTTAAAGTCGAAAATCAAAGTTCTGATGTCAAAAGTCAAATCATTTCAACCAGCCCGATAAAAGGGACTCGTCCACGCGGAAAAACTGTAGATGAAGATGTTAAGTTAAAAAATGAATTGATAAATTCTGAAAAAGACCGGGCTGAAAATGTAATGATTGTTGATCTTTTGCGAAATGACATCGGCAGAATTTGCAAATTTGGCAGCGTTAAAGTCGAAAAACTTTGTGATTTGGAAATACATCCGACACTTTTTCATCTGGTTTCAACCGTCAACGGCGAACTAAATGAAAACACAAAATTAAGCGACATTATCCGTGCCGCTTTTCCCTGCGGTTCAATCACCGGCGCACCAAAAATCCGCACAATGCAAATAATTGACCAACTTGAAACAGTAAATCGCGGTCTTTCAATGGGAAGTATTGGATTTCGGATTGGGGATTTCGGAGGTGAGATTGCTGATTTCAACTCATCAATCCAAAATCCAAAATCTAAAATCCAAAATCAATATGATTTAAGCGTTGCCATTCGCACAATGGTTATCCGTAATAATGAAGCCATTTTCAACGTTGGCGGCGGAATTGTTATAGATAGTGATCCTGAAAACGAATATGAGGAAACCCTTGTCAAGGCTCAGGCTTTGTTAAACGCGATTGGCGCGAATGAATTAGAAATTATTCCGCTTTCAAATTTGAAAACCAGAACTTGAAATTTATTGGGAACTTTTTATCTTAGGCGGTGTCTAAAAAAATAGAATTCACACCAAATAGGAGATAAAAAATGTCTGAAAACAAAGTAAATAAACCAAATATTAATGTTACGCCGTTGATTGATGTATTGCTCGTTTTGCTGGTTATTTTTATGCTGATTTCTCCGCTCAAACCTGCCAGTTTTAAAGCAAAAATTCCGGCTGAACCTACATCAGAGCCAAACATTAATGCACGTCCAGATACTCTAGTTGTGACTGTAAATCCTGATTTATCATTGAAAATAAATCAATCGGACGATTTTGGAACAGTTTCTGATCCGCAAAAGGCGATTGCAAAACTTTCCGAAACTTTTCAGGAAAGGGCAAAAAACGGAGCATTCCGCGAAGGCTCAAATGAAGTCGAAACTACTGTTTTTATTAAAGCTCCGCGCAAAATTCCTTATGGCGAAGTAGCTAAAGTGGTAGATGCCGTTAAACTTTCCGGCGCAAGTCCGATTGGTTTGCAAATTGATAATTTGCAATAAAAATTTTCTACTCAGAAAAAGTTTATGTTATAATTCGGGCAACGAGATGATGCGGACATTCTCTCGTTCGCTCTGATTTCTCATACTTTTCGTAATGGTGAACTACTATAAAATTCTGAAAGTTTCACCAAAGGCTTCGACGGCTGAAATTAAATCAGCGTATCGCCGCCTTGCCCGAAAACTACACCCTGACGTAAATAAAAATTCCGAAAAAGCATCACTTGATTTTGCCACCGTCGCCAAAGCCTACGAAATTTTGAGCAATCCGCAGGAACGCGCTGTTTACGATACTCAAATTCTCAAAATCAACTCTAACGGCTCTATTCATAACACAGATTCGGTTTTCAATTCTGATAACCTACACGCGCAAAAACTTCGCCAGATGGCGATTGAACGCCGCTATAACGAAATAGTTGACCAGATGATGCGAGCCGAACTTGATGAAACATTGGCTTGGCAAAAAGTAATTTTTCCAATGGTTGCTCTTTTTGTTTCAACCGGATTTGTTGGAATTTTCAGACCTACACTTTGGACAGATTCTGAAATTTTTGGAAAACTTATTATTCTAACTCTTTTTACAGTCAGCATTTTGCACGTTTCCAGGCGAATCCGCGCCGGCTTTGAACGTTATACATATGATGCGGAAAGTCTGCACGATACGCTTTTTGAAGAGGACGAAAAAAATACAAAACCTTATTCCAGACTTTCAGCAATTGCCTTTCTTGTCGTCGGAACTTTGATTAGTTTAGGCATCGGTTATGTAATAGGATATTATTTAGAATATTCGGCTTCGACTCCGCTGCACCCGTTTTTCTCGCGTCCGCTCCAGCCCGAAATTATTTTTTACCCGCCGATTGTGGTTATGTTGGTTGATATTATGCATATGTTCGCCTCAAAATTTGAACGTCAGTCCATCACTTGACACTCGGCATTATTAATCGTAAAATTTATGTTTTCTCTGAATGAGAAATTATTTTATATATAGCAATCGTTAAAAGATTTTCTGGAGATTTTGAATGCCTAATCACAAGTCAGCCGAAAAGCGCGTCAGACAAAATGAAAAACGCCGCGCTGTTAATCGCAGCAACCGAACCCGTGTTCGCACACAAATTAAAAAACTTCGCTCTGCTTTAAAAGCCAGCGACAAAAATTTGAGTTTGGAATTATTGAATCCGACAGTTTCAATTATTGACAAAGCCGTCAATAAAGGAATACTTCACAAAAACACTGCTGCGCGTTATAAATCACGTTTAACGTCGCACGTCAGTGATTTAGCATAATTACTCAATTTGTATTTTTAGTTTTCTCCTTTTTTAAGGTAAGAATCTGGCGCAGGTCTGATTCTTACCTTTTTTGTGTTTGTGAAAATACCTGTAAGAAGGCGCGAAAGACAAAAATTTTCTTTTTGGTTTAATTTTAAGTAGGGTTTAAAAATATATCGACCATCTTGAAATAGAACTTTTAATATTTGTTAAAAAAAATTCTTGCGGCTATTGAGCGGTAATTTCAGTAACCAGCATTTCAATTTGAATTCTTGGAGTAGCTTTTGAAGTTTTAATCGCTAAATCGGATTCGGAAATACGCTTCATAATCCACGAAAGTTTGGCGGAATCGGCACGGCGGGCATTGGCTAAAAAATCTTCCTGTTTGCCGTATGGTAAACGTAAAGTTCGCGCAACTTCGCTTCTGTCAACGCCGTTTCGCATCAATTCTTTGGCTAAATACAGACGGTGAAAATTATTGGCAATTAATCCAAGCAACATTAAAGGTTCCGCACCGTCATCAAGAATTTTCTTTAAAATTTGCAGTGCGCGAATTCTATTTTTATTCAACAAATAATCTGTAAGTTCAAAATTTGAAAGTTCGCGCGAATTTGGAACTAATTGCTCGACCATTTCAAAAGTAATAATTGAATCAGGCAACGCCGCAATCGCCAGTTTTTCAATTTCATTTTTTAGCCGCAAAACGTTATTTCCAACCAATCCAACAATTTGCCGTAAAGCTTTTTCATCTGCCCGGGCGTTTAATTCCTTTAATCTTCCATTTGCCCAGGAAATTAATTCTCCGTCTGAAAGTTGTGTAAATTCGACTGAAACACAATTATCTAAAAGAGTTTTGGCAAATCGGCGGCGTTTATCCAAATCGTCCGCTACAAAAATCACAATGCTGGTCTCCGCCGGACGCAAAACATATCTTGATAGCGAATCTTCGTCCGATTCTTTTAATTTATTAATGTCACGGATTTTCACCACTCGGCGCGGCGACATCATCGGCAATTGTTCGGCAGAGGCAATCGCGTGTTGAAATTCGGTATCTGCAAGACTAAATTCTATCTCATTAAATTCACGCAAAGGAGCGTTTTTCAACGAAATGTCGGCAACCGTTTTTGCCGCCAAATCACGCAAATATTTTTCCGCTCCGAAAAATAAATAAAGCGGGGCGATTTCACCTTTTTTTAATTGATTGCGTAATTCTTCACGCGAAAGAACTTTCATATTTTTTAGTGGCACCGGCAGAAGCAGTTGCAGAAGCAGGCTAAATTTTGATAATAACAATTCCAACTGCAACTGCTTCTGCCATTGCCACTGCTTCCAGCTATTTCTTTTCCTCTTTTACTCCAATCCCATTGGTAATAGTGGAAACAACCGATTCGGCAAAGGCTCTCGCCATTCGTTCAACGGCGGGGTCTTCTTCGTTAAAAAACGAACGCGGATCGGACGAAAATTCAAATGAATCGCGGAAAATAAAGTTTTGATTATCGTAAATCACGACATTTTCAGACAAATCCCGAACAGTTACTGCACCGGTAATTGTTACTTCATACGCACGCGCACGACCCGCACTGTCCAGCAAAACGCCGGTAAAATTAAAATCTCTGATGTTTCCGTCAACGACAGCATCTGCTCCTATCGGTGAACTCTGGACGTTTAATCCTTTGCTGCGTTTGATAATTTCTTTCATCACAGCTTCGGTAAATCGTGTTTCAACCCGATAACGTAAACCTTTGGCTTCAAATTTAAAAGCCGGAACAGCAATAGTTTTGATGCGTTTTGGTAATCCTGAATTTGTAACAGGTTTATAACATTCGGTAAATCCGGAAACAAAAATAAATAATAAAATAACTAAAAATAAACGAATAATTTTCATAATTCCCTTTTTATCGCTTCGACAATTTTTAATGCTTCGACCGTTTCTTTAACATCGTGAACCCGCACAATATTTGCATTATTCCAAACGGCGATTGAAACACTTGCTAAACTTCCAACTAATCTTTCTTTCGGTGGAATTCCGTCTAAAATTTTTCCCAAAAAAGATTTTCTGGAGGTTCCGACCAAAATTGGAAATGCGTCAAACTGTTTTTTAACTTTATCAAGTTTAGCAATTAATTCTAAATTTTGCTCAAACGTTTTGCTAAAACCGATTCCAATATCGAGTGCAATATTTTCATTTTTCATGCCATAACTTTTAGCTTTTTCAATACTCCAATTGAATCCGTCAATAACTTCAACCACAATATTTTCAACAGGTTCAAGTTTGTGCATCGTGTCAAAAGTTCCGCGCAAATGCATCAAAACTAAACCTGCATTTGTGTTAGCGGCAACCTGAGCAATATTTTCATCAAATTTTAAACCTGAAATATCATTGACAATTTCCGCGCCGGCTTCAATTGCATTTTCGGCAACTTCGGATTTACTCGTGTCAATCGAAATCGGCATTTCAAATCTTTTTGAAATAGCTTCAATTATCGGCACAACACGGTTTATTTCTTCTTCCACGGAAACTCTTTCGCTATTTGGGCGCGTAGATTCGCCGCCAATATCCAAAATATCTGCGCCTTCAGCAATTAATTTTTCAGCTTGTTTTAGAGCATTATCAATCGAAAAAAACTTTCCGCCATCACTAAAACTATCGGGCGTGACGTTTAAAATCGCCATTACCAGAGTTTTATTTGAATAGTCCAATTTTCTTCGTGAAGTTTGCCAAAATTTTTGCATCTTTAAAATAATTCGTCTAAATCTTTGTAAAAATTGATTTTATTTTTGTCTAATTGTTCAATTTGATAATGTTTACAAAAAATTTCTTCAATTTCAATCATTGCATTTGTGTTCAAATCAAAACTTCTTAAAAACAAAGCAATATCTTGATACCTATCTGAAATGCCGCCTCTTTCCCAATCAATTATTCCGTTAATTTGACGATCATTGATAACGAAATTTGGTAAACAAAAATCTCCGTGAGTAAAGACCAAATCTTCTTCTCCAATGTCCGTTTGAATTAATTTTTGGTAAATCTCATTGGCTGATTTTCCCTGATTTTTTTCTAAAAAATCACTTTCATCAACTAATTCTTGTCCAATTCGTTTTTTCGCTTCCCGAAATTTAACGGCAAGAGTTTGGGAAAATGGACATTCTTTTATTGGAATTTGGTGAATCTTCCGCATTTCTCCGGCAAGGATAATTGCTAAATTTTTTAACTCAGATTCATTGTAATTATTTTCGGTAAAGATGGAAGCATCAACCCCGCTAATCGCTGAAATTAACAGGTAATCAAGATTTTTTTCTTGCTCAAAATGAATAACTTTCGGAACATTTAGTTTATTTTTTAGCCAACTTAAAATATCACTTTCGCGCTCTAAATCTACACCGCTTGTTTGGGAGGCGATTTTTAAATAAACATCTCCAAACTCTGCTAAATCTTTAATAAAATAAACTTCCGTTCCGGACATGCCAATTGTGATGGGTTTAAAATTTGAACCTTGAAGTAATTTATTTAATTTATTTGGTAATGTTTTCATTTATCGTCTAACAAAAAAGGATGAAGACTTTTTATCTTCATCCTTTATATAATTAAATGGTTAAGTGATTACGCAGTCGCAGGATTGTTAGGCGTAATTGGCGGTAGAATCGGGTTTTTGAATAATGGACCGTCATCAGCCTTTTCCTTTGTTCCGCTGCCTGTATTTGATTTGTTATCATCAATATCCAACGGCAACCCGGCAACAACACGCCTAATTTGAACTCCGTCCAAAGTTTCGTGTTCGAGCAGTGCTTCTGCCAGACGAATCATCGCATCTTTATTTTCAGTTATAATATTTTCAGCCCGTTTATATTGCTGATTAATAATTTTCTGAACTTCCTGATCAATTCTAATCGCCGTATCTTCAGAATAATCACGATGCTGTGAAATTTCACGACCAAGAAATATCTGCTCTTCTTTTTTACCGAAGGTCAGCGGTCCTAATTCGCTCATTCCGTATTCACAAACAATCGAACGAGCTAATTCGGTTGCTCTTTCAATATCATTTGAAGCTCCGGTGGTAATTGCGTCCTCGCCAAAAAATAATGCTTCAGCGATACGTCCGCCCATTAACAAAGCAATTTGTCCAAGCAAATATTCTTTTGTATAGCTGTGTTTATCACCTTCAGGCAGAGATTGCGTTACGCCCAAAGCCATTCCGCGCGGAATGATTGTAACTTTATGAACAGGGTCAGCCGACGGAACTTTTAGACCGACCATCGTATGACCGGATTCGTGATAAGCCGTATTACGTTTTTCCTCATCAGAAATAACCATACTGCGGCGTTCAGCACCCATCAAAACTTTGTCCTTAGCCAATTCAAAATCGCTCATTGTCACAACTTTTTTGTTGTAACGTGCGGCATTTAAAGCGGCTTCATTAACTAAATTAGCTAAATCCGCTCCGGTAAATCCGGGAGTTCCGCGAGCAATAATGCTGACATCAACGGCTTCGTCAAGCGGAATTTTGCGTGTGTGAACTTTCAAAATTCCTTCACGACCACGAACATCAGGACGACCCACTACTACGCGACGGTCAAAACGACCGGGGCGAAGCAATGCCGGATCAAGCACGTCGGGACGGTTGGTTGAAGCCATTAAAATCACGCCGTCGTTTGATTCAAATCCGTCCATTTCAACTAAAAGTTGATTTAAGGTTTGTTCGCGCTCATCGTGTCCGCCGCCTAGACCTGCCCCGCGATGCCGACCAACCGCATCAATTTCATCAATAAAAATGATACACGGCGCATTTTTCTTGCCTTGTTCAAACAGGTCACGAACACGCGAAGCACCGACTCCGACAAACATTTCAACGAAATCCGAACCGGAAATTGAGAAAAACGGAACATTTGCTTCACCGGCAACGGCTTTTGCCATCAAGGTTTTACCTGTTCCCGGAGGTCCCACCATCAAAACGCCTTTCGGAATTCGTCCACCGAGCTTTTGAAATTTTTGCGGATCTTTCAAAAATTCGATAATTTCTTGTAACTCTTCTTTGGCTTCTTCAACACCGGCAACATCTTTGAAAGTGATGCGTTTTTGCTGATTATTCAACAATTTGGCGCGGGATTTGCCAAAACTTAGAGCTTTGTTTCCGCCTGCCTGCATCTGCCGCAAAGTAAAAATTAAGAAGCCGACCAATAATAAGAATGGTAAAGCATTCATTAACACGACCCAGAAAATTCCGCTCGAAGCCTGTTCGTAATCATATTTTGCTCCGGCGGCTTTTGAAGCACTTTGCAACGCCTCTCGTGAAATATCTTCTGCGCCAAGATTAATATAAAACTTATTACCGCTTTTATCCGTCAAATCAGCTTGATTTGAACGGACAAAAACTTCCGATACTTCTTTATTTTCAAGTCGTGTAATTGCCTGGTCAAATGTAATTTTTTCAGCACCTTTTCCCTGCGTTCGTTGAATAAAATAAACAAACAACAGCGCACTGGAAATAATCATTAACCACAAAAGGATTTGTTTCGCTTTAGAACTCAATTTATAGCCTCCAAAAAACTTTCAACTAATAAGATTAACAATATTAATTCTTAATATCAAAATAAATTCGTTACACCTAAGATGAAAGTTTTAAAACATTCGTTGTTCGTATAACGACTTTCAAATATCAAAGCGAATTTAACACGCTTTTAATACCCAAACTATGATTTTAGATGGCGTATCAGCTTTTTTCAACCTTTGATATTTCAAAAAAGAGTTTTCCGTCTTTTTTAATGATGATTTTACCATCCGGCAACTCAATAATTCGTCCGCTTTTTTTGCTAAATATAAGCGACTCAATAGCTTCAAAATGTTTTGATTTAATTTGGCGTAAATTAAAATTATTTTCTAAAATCCACAATCGAATTGCCCTTTGCCGCAAACTTTTTGAAGATTCCGCTAAATATTTGAATTTTATTATTTTTTCAGATTCACATTTTGATTTTTCAAGTATTTTTTTTGCTTCAAAATTTAATTGTTCAGAATCCTCTTGTAATTGAAATGCCGTAGTTGAAATTCGGTTGATTATTTTTGGATTATAACTTTTTAACAACGGTAATAGTTCTTTGCGAACGCGAACCCGTAAAAAATCGAAATCTTCGTTCATTTCATCTCTGCGAAACAATAATTTATTTTCAACGCAAAAATTTTCCGTGTCTTCACGTTTTACCCAACTCAGAAACGGACGAAACAGGGGGATTTTGGATTTTGGATTTTGGATTTTGGATTTTGGATGGGTATTTGGGATTTCAGAAATTGATTTCATCGCGCTTAAACCGTCTGCTCCGCTTCCTCTTATTAAACGCATTAAAAAAGTTTCCGCTTGGTCATTGAGGGTATGGGCGGTTAAAACGCCGCAAGCATTGAGGGAAATTGCAGTTTCATCAAGAAATTCGTAACGTGCATAACGCGCAAGTTGTTCGAGATTTCCCTTTTGATTTTTTAAATTTGAATTTTGAATTCCGCCGATAAATTTTAATTTTAGATTTTTTGCTAAATCCTCAACAAATTCGGCATCTTTCCGGCTTTCATCACCACGCAAATTATGATTAAAATGTCCGATTACGAAATTTAAATTTAATTTTTCCGCTTTTTTTAATTCGTGCAAAGCAAATGTCAAACTTACCGAATCAGCACCGCCCGAAACCGCTATCAAAATCGTGGCATCTTCAAACGGAAGTTTCAATTTTCGCCATTCAGTCAATAAATTTCGGACAAATTTTCGCATAGCCGCACAAAAGCACAAAAGGCACATTTTTTTGCCGCGAATAACACAAATTTTACGAATTATTTATAGAAATTATCTCAAAAATAGTTTTGCGTCTTTTGTGCCTTTTTGCGGCTAATTATTCTTCAATATTTATTTGCTCTCTAGCGGTTTCGAGTGCTTCAAAAACTCTTTCGGGTGAAGTTCCGCCAATTTGATTTTTAGAGGCGAGAGTTTGTTCTAAACTCAAGGCGGCAAAAACTGTTTCGTCAATATCTTTTGAAAATTTTCGGATTTCTTCTAAACTTAATTCGTCCAATTCTTTACCAACTGAAATTGCGTAAAGAACCGTTTTTCCAACTACATCATGCGCGGTTCGAAACGGAACATTTTTTTGCACTAAATAATCTGCCAATTCGGTCGCGTTCAAATAGCCTTTGGTTGCCGCTTTTAGAGTATTTTCTTCGCGTAAACGCAAATTTTTCATAACGATAGCCGCAACTTGCAAAGATATTTTTACCGTGTCAACAGTGTCAAATACAGCCTCTTTGTCTTCCTGCATATCCTTATTATAGGCAAGCGGTAAACCTTTCATCATTGAAAGCAACGCTGTTTGATGACCAAAAACACGTCCGGCTTTTCCCCGAATCAATTCCAGCGCATCAGGATTTTTCTTTTGCGGCATTATACTCGAACCTGTTGAAACTGCGTCACTTAGCTCTACAAATTGGAATTCTGATGAAGCGTATAAAATTAAATCTTCGGCAAATCTGGAAAGATGAACCATGACAAGCGCACATGTGCCGACAAATTCAATCGCAAAATCGCGGTCTGAAACGGCATCCAAACTGTTGGAAGTCACACCTTCAAATCCCAGTTCTTTCGCCACTTCTTCGCGGTCAATTTCATACGAAGTTCCCGCTAAAGCCGCTGAACCGAGCGGAAGCACATTGACGCGCCGCCAAACTTCGTCAAGCCGTTCGCGGTCACGCGCAAACATTTCAAAATACGCTAAACACCAATGTGCCCAAAGAATCGGCTGGGCGCGTTGTAAATGTGTGTAACCCGGCAAAACGGCTTCTTTTTGATTTTCAGCCGCATCCAGCAGAGATTTTTGCAATTCTCTGGTGATTTTTGAAATTTCAATTATTTCTTCGCGTAACCACAAACGAAAAGCTGTGGCAACCTGATCATTGCGGCTTCTGCCTGTATGAAGTTTTCTGCCTGTATCGCCGATTAACTGAATAAGTCTTGATTCAATAAAAGAATGAACGTCTTCGGAATTTGAATCATTAAAATATTTTTTGTCAAAATCCGAACGTTTTAAAATCGTCCAAAGCCCTGTTTTTATTCGCTCAGATTCCGGTCGGGTTAAAATTCCCGCTTGGAAAAGTCCTTCGCAATGGGCGACACTTGCCCGCAAATCTGCCTCAAAAAGTCTTTTATCAAATTTAAAAGAATTGTTAAATTCAACAAAAGTTTCGTCACCGCTGCCTGTAAACCTACCGCCCCAAAGATTTTTGTTATCCGTCATTAATTTCTCCGCGATGATTTATTTTAGGACGAAATTTCATATTTTGACAATTTGGTTAATTAAGTTATTTAACTGTGTTTTCCATAGATGCAAAAACTTTTTTGTTTACAATAAACTAAACTACATTTCCTAATTCACAACTTGAAGAAATTTATGTATAATCTGTTTCATATTTGCGAAAAGCAAATTTCTGCAACTCTCTTGGCTGGTTTGGCATCTATTCGTTTGATTTTAGTTGCCGCTTTCCTATAAGCAGTTTTCAATTAAATTGTGCTGGCAAATTACAGCAAGCACGCTGACTTTTTAACTTTCCCGATTTTATCAAAACCTTTTGGAGGAAATATGTTTTTTAAATCAAAGTTTTTGCGCTTTAGTTTAGCTTTAACATTAGTTTTTAGTATGTCAATTTTAACTTTTGCCGATACTATCCGTTTAAAAGACGGTAGTATTATCAAAGGAAAAATTGTCAAATTTGGAAATGGACAATTTACGATTGTTTTTGGTGACGGAACGCGTCAACGCCAAATGAATTATTTCGCTGATGAAATTGATGCTATCGAATTTGATTCAAATGGCGGAATACCAACGCAAACAGTTTCAAATATTACCACACCTTCTCCAACTCCAACGCCGATTAATAACAGCAAAATTAATGATGTAAAAACCGATAATAATCCGCCTGTTACGCAAACTAAAAAGAACGATATTTCAAACCCGAAACCGATTCAGATTAATGCAAAAGTTTTGGCAGATAATACCTCAAACGGTTGGACAAACACAGGCTGGGTAGTTAAAAAAGGTCAAAAAATTCGTATTAGCGGAACTGGTCGCGTATCGCTCGGCAACGGACGTTATTCAACCCCGTCTGGCGTTTCCTCTTTACCCGATAATGAAAAATTGATGAAAAATAAACCGACCGGCGGATTAATTGCCGTTATCGGTGATGATAACAACGATTTTATTTTTATCGGAGCTTCTACCGAATTTATAGCAACCCGTGACGGCGCAATGTTTTTAGGCGTTAATGAAGGAATTTTGGATGATAATTCGGGGGCGTTTGACGTAACAATTGAAATTGACCCCACTAACAACTAAAAAGTTAGAAATTTTTTGTTGATTAATTCCAACTTTAAGAGGACAATTTGTATCTAAACAAATACGTCCTGTTAAAATAATTACGCCCTTTTCAAGGAATATTTTTATGAAATTAGTCAACCGTTTTCGATTTTCGGCTTTAATAATATTGGTATTCGGGTTATGCGCGATTAACTTTGGTCAATCGCGCCCGCAAAGATCTGAAACGACTCCAAAAGGCAGTGATAAAAAAAATGAACGCCCTGTTCCAAAAACCGAAGAAGAATTAAAAAAAGAAGCCGAACTGAAAAAACAACAAGAAGAAGAAAAAAACGCAACGGTTGAAACTGAGGTTTTAAAACTTGAAACAAATGTTGTAAATGTAGACACAGTTGTCTATAACAAAAAAACCGGACAAATCGTCACGGGTTTAAAAAAGGAAAATTTTTCAATTTACGAAAATGGTGTCAAACAGGAAATTTCAAATTTTTCAACTCCTGAATCTCCGATCACAGTTTCACTAGTAGTTGAATACAGCAAATGGTCGGAATTATTCGGAGTTTATGCAAGCCGTGGATTTGACCCCGGAAAGCTCGAAGTAATTCGACCTGTGGCATATTTTCTTTCGAGATTTATTAAAGCTCCTGATGATTATGCTTCCGTAATTGCCTTTGATATTCGCCCAACCCCGATTACAGATTTTACAAATGATCCAAACCGTCTGCGTCAGACCGTTGATTTATTACTTCGAAATAACCCTGCTTTTCGTGAAAATAATCTTTGGGATGCGCTGAAATTTTCGCTTGTCGGCGGAGTCGGTGATTCGGTTGTTTTAGAAGATTCTAAAGAAGAAAAGGCGCAATATGGCGGAATGGTCAGTGTTAGATCAAAACGGCGGGCAATTATTTTGGTTGCTTCGGGAATTGATACTTTCAGCAAAATAAACTACAGCGATATTAGGAAAATTGTCCAAAGTTCGGGAATTCCGATTTACATTGTCAGCACCGGAAATTTATTTTACAAAATGTATGAAACTCAATTACCGCCCGAAGACGGAATTTCAGGGATGCCCGGCAGACTGACATTTTTGCAAGCCCAAAATGCAATGAATACTATTGCAGCGGAATCCGGCGGCAAACATTTTCCGATGACTTTTGAAAGTGAATTGCCTGATATTTTAAACTCTATAAATACATTACTGCGAAATCAGTATAGTTTGGCTTATGATGCCGGTGACAAACCGCGCGACGGCAAAAAATATAAACTTGAAGTAAAAGTTGATGTTGACGGCGACGGCACGACCGACGAAAAACAATATATTGTTCAGCATCGCCCTTTTTACAACGCGCCTGATGATTCTAAAAATGCTAAGAAAAATAAAAGTTAGTTAACTAAGAAAAACCAATATATAAAATAAAAGCGGTAAGTAAATTGCTTACCGCTTTTATTTTAAAGTCTTCCGTAAATTTTCAATCTAAATTCATCGCTTGAAGTATAAATTTCCGCCCGTTTACCGGAAAAAATTCGGGCATCGCGTAAAAGTTTTGGTAAACCGATTTGCGGACTTTTTACTTCATAACCTTCATTTAAAAAGATTGAAGCAATTTGCGGATTTAGCCTTTGAGTAATTCCATAACGAATTGCGCGTGAAGCAGGTGGAACAAAACCGTTGGTTCGTCGCGGATTAATAATTTCGATAAAATTATCAAAGATCAAAATTTTAGTGTGTCCATCGCGCAAAGCTAAATCCCTGTGAATAATGGCATTAGCAATAGCTTCGCCAATTACCTCGGATTTATAATTGGCTCTTGCCTGAATTGGCGAATGTCCATTAGTTGAATTATTCCAGGATTTTTGTTCGCGTAAATCGCAGTAAAGTTTGACAAATTTAATGGCAGATTCGTAAAGCGTCAATAAATTGCCCTTTAATTCAACCTGTTCAACAATTTCAGATTTTGTCGAATCTCCCGCGTAACGTATAGCTGTAATGCCTGAGCGCGGAACGAGTTCGGCAACATTTTCATTTTTTCCAAAAAGTAGAATGGCGGCAATAGTCGGCACAAATTCATCCGTATTTCCAATTGCCAAAAGCAAATCTTTTTTTAGAAATTCGGGTGTATTGTAATTTACTTTGACATCAAAATCTTCCTCAAAATGTTTGGCGAAACTCCATAAAAGCGCATCGTCAATGTCATTGGCTGTCGCTTGCAAAACCGTTACATTTTCATAACTGAGCGGACGTATTTCTTCCAAAAACATTGAAAGTTCTTCACGGGTTGCTTCACGTTTTTCTGCGCCGATTCGCAAATAATAACGTCCGTCACGGGTTCGATAGGGTCGGCGTTTGCCTTCGACTTCGATAGTAACAACGCGCCGTCCATTATCAAATGAAATCATATCCAAAAATGGAACGATAGGCGGAACAACATCTTCACGGCAAATTCTGACTAATTCTTCCTGGACTTTATCAGGATAATCTACGCCTTCGACGCGCAGTTGATCATTAACCCCAAAGACGATCACGCCGCCCGAAGTATTTGCTAATGCAACAATTCCCTGTGCGATGCGTTCGCTGTTGGAAAGTTTTACTTTGAGTTCGAGATAAGTGTCTTCGCCGCCGCGAATCAGCCGAATAAGTTCGGTGCGTGAGGTTTGCGGCGCAGGTGTATTCAAGATATATTCTTGAAAAGAACGTTCTGTAACCGGTTCGTTACGCTGATTATTACGAAATTTTCTACGTGCCATTTGTGTCAAGACGGGGCATCCGTAACCCGCCCGAATGCTTTTCGCATTAACGGAATTAAAGAATTACTACTATTTAATTGAAACATTTATACAAAGAAAAGTAAAAGAAAGTTGCATTTACAGTTGCGAATTTTGATATTTTTACGCAAACTTAGGCTGTTATTTTAACCTGAAATCAATTAGATAATTTAATGGAAACCGAAGTAAATACCGCTTACGTTAGTCTTGGCTCGAATTTAGGCGATAGAGCCGGAAATTTATTGCTTGCCGTGCGTGGTTTGCTTGAGGCAAGTTTTATCATTAACCGACTGTCGGCAATTTACGAAACTGAACCTGTGGAAGTCGAAAATCATCATCCGTTTTTAAATATGGTGGCGGAAGTTTTGGTGACCAATGTTTCACCAAAACAAATGATGACGCGCATGATTCGTATCGAATATTTACTTGGTCGCCGTCACAAATTTTTAAAAGCCCCGCGCACAGCCGACCTGGATTTACTTTTTTACGGCAATGTTCAGGAAGATAAGCCGTTTTTAACCGTTCCGCATCCGCGCCTTCATTTCCGAAAATTTGTGCTTGTGCCGTTAAATGAACTTTCACCGCATTTAGTCCATCCTGTTTTAAATCAAACAGTTCAGGAAATTTTGGCAAATGTCAAAGATACTTCAAAGGTTGTGCGTTGGAATCCAAATTCTTCAGTTTTGTGAGTTGGAAGAGTTAACTAAGTTGTCTGAGTTGAGGGTATGACTAAATTTATAAGTTATTGGAATTTCTTTTACATTTAATTTTCGTGTGAAAATAACAAAAATAATTTTATTAATTGAACTTGCTGATTCTTAATAAACTCAGTCAACTCAGTCAACCCGGTAAACTAAATAGACTTGATAAACTAATAAAGGTTATAATCGCTAAATCTTAATTTATGGCATATTTACAACCCGATAAACCGGAAAAAGTTTACTTACCCGCGATTCGTGCGGCAAAAGAAAAAGGCGAAAAACTTGTCTGCTTAACGGCTTATGATTATCCGACAGCGCGAATTGTTGACGAAGCCGGTGCAGATATGATTTTAGTCGGCGACAGCATCGGCAACGTCATTCACGGTTACGGCAACACCATTCCCGTCACGCTCGAAGAAATTTGTTCCGCCTTAATTGCAGTTAAACGCGCTACTGAAAGGGCGATGGTCGTGGCTGATTTGCCTTACGGAACATATCATATTTCGGCTGATGAAACTGTCCGAAACGCTTTACGTTTAATGAAATACGGCGGAGCGGAAGCGATAAAATTAGAAGGCGGTCGCAATCGAGTTGAATTGGTCAAACGACTGGTTGATGAAGAAATTCCGGTTGTTGCACACATTGGTTTAACTCCGCAATCCGTTTATAAACTTGGCGGTTATCGCGTTCAAGGTAGAACTGCGGAACAAGCAAATCGTTTAATCGAAGATGCCAAAATGCTCGAAGAAGCCGGAGCATTTGCGATAGTTTTGGAACTCGTTCCGCGCGAAGTTGCTGAAATAATTTCCAATGAATTGAAAATTTCGACTATCGGAATTGGCGCAGGCAAAGAATGCGACATTCAAGTGTTGGTTTTACACGATTTAGTCGGAATGACTTTCGGCAGACAACCGCGTTTTGTCCGTCAATACGCCAACGTCCGCGAAGTGATGACCGAAGCCATTAAAAATTGGACAAGCGATGTCAAACGCGGTGAATATCCAAACGAAAGCGAAAGTTATGGATTGACGGCGGAAACCAAAACCGAACTAAAGATTAAAGATTAAAGAAATTGAAACATTTTATCATTTATTCATTGAATCATTTCGTCTTTTATTAAATTTGATTATAACCAAATGAACCAATGATAAAATGATGCAATTAATCAATGATTCAATAATGTAATGGAAATCATTAACCGAAAAGCAAGAATGGCTTCGCTGACACGCAAATTACGGCGTGAAAATAAAACTATCGGATTAGTGCCGACGATGGGCGCACTTCACGCCGGACATTTGAGTCTTGTTCAGGAAGCCCGGCAAATGTGCGACATTGTGATTGTTTCGATTTTTGTTAATCCAACCCAATTTGGCAAAAATGAAGATTTTGATAAATATCCGCGTGATTTGACGGCAGATGCGGCAATGCTGGCGGAATATCAAGTTGATTATGTTTTTGCGCCAACTGCCGCAGAAATTTATCCAAGCGGGTTCAGCACTTACGTCTGGGTTGAAGGATTTTCCGAAACTTTAGAAGGCGAAATCCGCCCCGGACATTTTCGCGGTGTTGCCACCGTGGTCGCAATTTTATTAAATACAATTCGCCCGGATTTTGCATTTTTCGGACAAAAAGACGCTCAACAATCAATCATCATCAAAAGATTAACTAAAGATTTAGGATTTGAAACTGAAATTGTTGTAATGCCAATTATTCGTGAAGAATCAGGTTTGGCAATGTCTTCGCGCAACGCTTTTTTGAGCCCCGAAGAACATCAAGCCGCCGCAATAATTTTCCGTAGTTTGAAAGATGCAAAAATTGCCGTCCGCGAAGGTGAACGAAATGCTTCAATTTTAGCGCAAATTGTCAGTGAGCGTATAAACAGCGAACCTTTGGCAAACCTTGATTACGTAGCTGTAGTTGATGCAGAAACGCTTGAACCTGTTGAAAAAGTTGATGATAGAGAAATTTTGATTGCGGTTGCCGTTCGATTTGGTAAGACTCGTTTAATTGATAATACTATATTGAACCGCAAGCAGTAATTTGGTATCAAAGTTGCATCTAATTATCACGATGCCCTTATTATTTTGAGGCAGAAATAAAATGAACAAAATTAAATCAATATTGGCGGTTTTAACTTTAACAATTGCTGTGGCCATTTCGGCTTTTGCCCAGTCACAAAATGTTACTTTAACATCGTTGGATGGCGAGTCAGTTTCGTTAAATAGTCAAAAAGGTAAAGTTGTCGTTTTGGCTTTAGGCGCAAGCTGGCTGCCGTTGTCAAAAAATCAAGTATTTGTTATCAACAAATTATCGAAAAAATATGCCGGACGCGATGTTGTTTTCTACTTTGTCGCCACCGATTCAACTTCGGCAAAATCGAAAAATTATGCCAGCAAAGAACAAATCGAAACTTTTGCGACACGCAACAAATTAGTTGTTCCGATTTTGCGTGATTCCGATGGCTTAGTGGTGTTGAAAAAGTTTGGCGTTGACCAGCTTCCTTCGTTTGTCGTCATTGATAAACAAGGCGTTCAAGCGGCTGAACCTTTCGGTGGTTTAACACCAGAAGCCGAATTAGAATTAGTTACGCAAATTTCGCAAAGAATTGACAAAAATTTGTAAAAATCTCCACAAATTATGAGAAAAGGCGAGCTTTGGAAAAGACTCGTCTTTTATTATTTGGTCAGAATTTACTCAATAATTCATAAATACAGTAAAAATTGATTTTTTTTAATTTCTTCTCTGTGTGCTTTGCGAGTTTGCCTAAAATGAAGTTGTTAAAAAGATAGGATTTAATTTCCCGCGAAGGCGCAAAGTTCGCAAAGTAAGCTATTCTGAGAATAAAAAAAACAAAGCAATAAATTGTTCAGAATTTACTCAATAATTGAAAAACCAAATGAATCGGCAATCCAACTACATTCCAGTAATCACCTTGGATTCCTTTTATAAAAAGTGCGGCTTGTGCCTGAACAGCATACGCGCCTGCTTTATCCAAAGGTTCACCTTTTACTGCTAAAAAATTTATTTCATCTTCGGATAATTCAGCGAATGTAACCGCCGTTCGTTCATATTTGACTTGAGTTTGCAAATTATTTTCGGAAACTTTGACCAGAGCAACGCCGGTTAAAACTTCGTGTGTGCGTCCCGCTAGTTTTCGCAACATTTTCCGGGCATCGTCCAAATCTATCGGCTTTCCGATAATTTCTTTATCAATTACAACCGTTGTATCCGCGCCCAAAACCAAGCCGTTTTCAATTTTTCGGGCAACTTTTTCAGCCTTAGTTTTTGCCAATCTTTGAACGTAATCAACCGGATTTTCGTTTTCAAATTCTGCTTCATCAATATCAGCCGTAATTTTCTCAAATTCCCAGCCAACCGAAGTTAAAATTTCCGACCGGCGCGGACTGCCCGAAGCTAAAATTAATTTTGGAAGAGTTATCATTGCAATATTTTATCATTGATTCATTGATTCATTGAAAAGCTAAACTGAACAAAAAATTTAATGATAAAATGATAAAATGATAAAATGATGCCATAATAAATTAACGATGGATGACCTTTTTCGTGCTTTGCCAGCACTGCTGAAAGAATTTGAAGATAACGAAAGTTTGCGCGAAGCTGTTGTTTTCGCGGCGTGGCGCAAAATTGCGGGCGCTGCGCTGCGCGAACGCTCCGTTCCATTTCGGCTAGATTTAAAACGTCTAATTGTCGCCGTCGAACACGAAACCTGGCGTAAACATCTCGAACATTTGAGCGGACAAATGATTTTTAAAATTAATTCTGTGCTTGGTCAACCGCTTGTCACTTACATAGAGTTTCGTGTAAATGAAGAAATTGTTAAACTTGAGCGGCAAAAATTTAATAGACACTTGATCGACGAAGACGAATTGCGTGAAATTGCGCTTGACCAATTAACTCCTAAACTCCGCCGCGCCGCAGATGCTATCAAAGACGATAATTTGCGCTACCAATTTTTACTCGCCGCCGGTAGTTCTTTAGCCCAAAAGGAAAGATTAAAGCAAAAAGTAAAAAGTGAAAAGTAAAACTTGTTTTATTCTGTGTCTATAAACTCTGTGTTGTTAAAAGACTTTTACTTTCTTTCTAAAAACTAAAATTGACATACATTATCGTTTTATTGCATTAATTTTATATGAAAAAGATGAATATTTTACTTCCGACTGAACTTGAAGAAATGGTTTACCAAAAAGTAAATTGGAAATTTACAATTCGCCAAGTGAAATAATTCACGATAGTTTACGTGGCTTACATGTAATGAAATAGTTAAAGGTATAGAAGTGGTGAAATATGGACAATACAATGCCTATAATTCAGCAAAAGAATTAGCTGAAGATAATATCTGTAGAAAAATTAATAAAGAATAGAGAGGTTTGATGGACGTAAGAAAAGTTGCAAAACTTGCACATCTTGAAATAACTGACGAAGAAGTCGCGCTTTACACGCCGCAAATGGCGAATATTGTGGCGTATATTGAACAATTAAACGAGTTGGACACCAGCCAAATCGAACCGGCGATTGGCGGTTTAACACCCGAAGGCGAAGCGACTATCACAGTCCGCGAAGACGTTCCGCACGTTTCGCTTGGACAAAAACTTGCGCTTGACCAAGCCCCGTCGGCGGTTGAAGGACATTTCCAAGTGCCGAAAGTTTTATGAAACAATTTTTGTTTTACCTTATACCATTTGCCTTTTGCTTTTTGACGGGATGCAGTGTTCCAAATCTGGAGCCGCCGGAATGTATCGAATCGCGGGAAGTAGTCAGAGATTTTTATTCGTTTCACCTTGGCAATGATATGAAATTTTCACAGGAAAATTTAAAATTACGTGAAAAGTATTTAACGACTGAATATTTTAAATCTTTGCAAACTATTCAAAACGAAGGGGATATTTTCACAACGAAAAGTAGCGATTATCCAAAAGCGTTTCGCGTCAGCAGCTGCAAAGTAGTTGATACAAATAAAACAAACGTTGAAATATTGATTTTTTGGAAAACTGACACTCGAAGCGAACAAAAATCAATTTTCGCTGAAACCGTTAAAGAAAACGGTAAATGGTTGATAAATAAAATAATTAATTGAAGAATAATGATTTTTGATCTTTGGTTTTTGACCGTTGATTTTTGGCTTTTGAATTCATAGAAAATTGCTTTAGAAGATCAAAAATCAAAGCTTAAAGATCGTTGAATTAATCAATTACTAAAACAGAAAACTAAAATAATTTATGTCTATTCGTTCTAATATCGAAAAAACTTTAGATAACGCAGAAAATTTAAACTCAACGCTCAATAGTTTTTTGAGCATTGAACGCAAAATTTCGCTTAAACGCGCCGAAGTATTGGATGCAAATGCTGATGAAAATCAACCTCTAAAAGGGTTTGCAATTGCCGTCAAAGACAATATTTGCACCAAAGGAATGCAAACTTCGTGCGGTTCAAAAATTTTGAATGGTTATCATCCGCAGTATAACGCGACGGCAATCGAAAAATTGTTAAATGCCGGAGCAATAGTTATCGGAAAAACGAATATGGATGAATTTGCGATGGGTTCGTCCAACGAAAATTCGGCGTATGGAACAGTCAAAAATCCCTGGGACAGTTCACGAGTTCCGGGCGGAAGTTCGGGCGGTTCGGCTGTGGCGGTGGCTTCGGGTGTCGTTCGTGCTTCGCTCGGTTCGGAAACGGGTGGTTCGGTCCGGCAACCGGCTTCGCTGTGCGGAATTGTTGGATTCAAACCGACTTACGGTAGAATTTCGCGTTTTGGATTAGTTGCATTTGCATCATCACTTGATAATATTGGAATTTTTGGACAAACATCCAAAGATGTGGCGGAAGTTTTAGGCGTTGTCGCGGGACGTGATAAAAATGACGCAACTTCGGCGGACGTGCCGGTTCCCAATTATGTTTCAACACTTTCCAATGACATCAAAGGTCGTAAAATCGGAGTGCCGCGTGCTTTGTTTGGTGAAGGATTGGACGATGAAATTAAAACCAAAGTTGAACAATCAATTGATAATTTTATTTCGCTCGGTGCAGAAATTGTGGATGTCGAATTGCCGCACGCCAATTACGGAATCGCAGTTTACTACATTTTGGCAACCGCCGAAGCGTCGTCAAATTTAGCCAGATTTGACGGTGTTCGTTACGGTTTTCGCGCTGAAGAAGCTAAAGAACTCAGAGAAATGTATTTCAAAACCCGTGAAGAAGGTTTCGGTGCAGAAGTTAAACGCCGCATTATGCTTGGAACTTATGTTCTTTCAAGCGGTTACTATGATGCTTATTATGCAAAAGCGCAAAAGGTCCGTGCACTTTTAAAACAGGATTATGCGACGGCATTTGCTAAATGTGATGCGATTTTAACACCGACTTCGCCTTCGACAGCTTTTAAATTCGGTGAAAAATCGGATGATCCGTTAGCGATGTATTTGAGCGATATTTATACAGTTTCTGCGAATTTAGTCGGAATTCCGGGCATTTCAGTTCCCTGCGGATTATCTGAAGAAGGTTTGCCGATGGGTTTGCAATTAGTTGGTAAAACGTGGTCAGAAGATTTATTGCTCAACCTCGCACATACTTACGAGCAAGAATTTCCGCTCAATGCAAAACCGAAAATTTTTGCAGAATAGAATTTGTAATTTTTAGTCTTTCCTTGCGAACTTTACGCCTTTGCGTGGAATAAAATAATTATTTCTCAACAAATTATTTCCCGTAAAGTTCGCAAAGTTCGCAAAGTTGAAACTATTTAGAAATTTACAGACTACTAATGTTGGTATGGAAAATAATAGCCGCAAAAATTGGGCAGGTAATTATCACTACAAAGCCAAAAATCTATATCATCCTAATAATGTTCAACAAATACAAGAATTAGTCAAACAATCAGCAAAGATTAAAGCATTAGGGTCGAAACATTGTTTTAACGATATTGCAGACACATTTGAAACCCAAGTTTCTTGCGAAAATTTAAATAAAATTGTTTCAATTGGAGAAAAAAGCGTCACAATTGAATCTGGCTTAAAATTTGGACAATTATGTTCAACTCTAAATGAAAAAGGATTTGGTCTTCATAATCTTGCTTCGTTGCCGCATATTTCGGTAGTCGGAGCCTGTGCCACCGCAACGCACGGTTCGGGGGTTAATAATAAAAATCTGGCGGCGGCTGTTTCAGCCATCGAATTTGCGGCGGGAAATGGTGATTTAATTACACTTTCACACGAAAAAGACGGTGATAAATTTAATGGCGCGGTGGTAAATTTAGGCGGATTAGGCATTGTCACAAAAATAACTTTAGACACGGAAAAATCCTTTGAGGTTCGGCAGGATTGTTTCCAAAATCTTTCCTTGGAAGAACTAAAAACAAATTTTGAGGCTTTAATGTCTGCCGGTTACAGCGTCAGTCTGTTTACTGATTGGAAACAAGATTTCTTCAACCAAATATGGATTAAAAGCCGTTTAGACAGAGATTTTACCGAATTTGATAAAGATTTTTTCGGAGCAGTAAAATGCACTGAAAATATTCATCCTATTGCCGGAATTTCGGCAAAAAACTGCACCGAACAAATGGGCGTTGGCGGCGTTTGGTATAAACGCCTGCCGCATTTTAAAATGGGATTTACTCCGAGCGTCGGAGCGGAATTGCAATCGGAATATTTTGTCGCCAGGGAAAATGCAGTAGAAGCAATCTTTGCGTTAAAAAAAATTCGTGAAAAAATTGCGCCGCTGCTGCTGATTTCCGAAATTCGCACCATTGCGGCGGATGAAATGTGGCTTAGTCCCAATTACAAACGCGATTCAGTTGCTTTTCATTTTACCTGGGAACAGAAAATTGATGAAGTGATGCGATTGCTTCCAATAATTGAATCAAATCTTGAACCATTTAACGCCAAACCGCATTGGGGTAAACTTTTTACGATGCCGAAAGAAAGAATTCATTCGCTTTATGAAAAAACGCCCGATTTTATTGCTCTTTTAGCGGAATATGATCCAAACGGAAAATTCCGCAATCAGTATCTGGAACGAAATATTTTATTGTGAGTTAGGGACAATTTATTCTGCAAGCAAAAGTTGCGAATTGGCGCGAATAAAAAACGAATTTTTGGCAATATAATGACTTATAAACTGAAAAAGCAATTTATTCGCGCTAATTCGCGGGCAAATCTTGTTATCTCGAACTGAGGTAAAACCAAAACATTTTCGTAATTTGCGTGGCTTTCACAGACACCTGTTTTTTGTGCCGGACTCAATTTATTTTTTAACTATTTTTATTTCTCCGCCAACTCAAAAAGTTTTCCTGTAACATTAAATTTGCCTTGAACAACTCCTGTCGTTTTTGCATCTGCGCTACCTGAAAAATTAGGCTGTTTGCCGCCAATACTAAACGAAAATTCGCCGGGTTCGATGACACGTTTGCCGTTATCTAAAATGACAGACATTTGGCGCGGAGTGATAATAAAATTAACAATTCTTTTTTCACCAGCTTTCAAATTTATTCGTTCAACTCCTGCCAAATTGCGGATCGGAACAGGAACGGAAGCGGTAGAATCTGTTAAATAAAGCTGCACGACTTCATCACCCTCAATCTTGCTAACGTTTTGCACTTCTGCAGTTACGGTCACACTTTCGCCGGCTTTGACAGATTTTTTAAACTTCAAATTGCCATATTGAAATTTGGAAAAACTCAAACCGTAACCGAATGGAAAGAGGGGCTGACCTTTGAAATAACGATAGGTGCGACCATCCATTTTGTAGTCGTCAAACGGCGGCAAATCGTTGACAGATTTGTAAAAAGTGACGGGCAAACGTCCGGCGGGATTGTAATCGCCGAATAAAACATCGGCAATCGCCGTCCCGCCAAATTGTCCCGGATACCAGGCGTGCAAAATTGCGGGAACGTTTTCGTTTTCCCAATTCATCGCCAAAGCACTGCCGCCCATTGTAACCAAAACAACAGGTTTGCCGAGTGCTTGGACTGCTTTAATTAAATCTTCCTGCGGTTTCGGCAAAGCAATTTCCGTTCGGTCGCCGCCGCGAAAACCTTCGGTTTTGACATCCATTTCTTCGCCTTCAACAGACGGTGAAATTCCCATAACCATCACGACTACATCGGCTTGTTTAGCTTTATTTAAAGCATCTTCGCGGAGTTTGCTTTGAGCATTGGGCGGATTCCAGTAAAGTTTTGCCGAAGCGTAATGATTGTTGTTTTCGATGTATTCAACCCGCAAATTGTAAGTTTTACCTGCTTCAAAATTAAATTCGGCGGAAACGTTGCGGGTGCGAGTGTTTTTGCTTTCATCCAAAATCAAGTTATTGTCCAAAAAGACTTTCACAGCCCCATTACTTCGCCATCCGATTTGATATTTGCCCGATTCAGCAGCAGTTAATTTTCCCGTCCAACGGACAGAAAAACCGTCTTCTTTAATTTCTTTGGCGGGACTGAGCGAACCCCAATTAAAGTTGATTTCTTTGTCAATTCTAATCAAATCCGGCTTTCCGCTCAGATCACGGTTATTAAAATATTCCGCCTTTAAACCGGTTTTGCTATCAGTCGAAAAACTTTCATTTTCAATCGGTTCAAGCAAACTTCCCGTCGTATACATCCCTTTTGAATACAGCACTTTAGTTTGCGGCGAAACTTTTTGCTGAATACCTTCCAAAGTGTTGACCGAAACCGAAGGCTGACCGTTATAATTACCCAAAAGCACATCATTATCATTTGCATTCGGACCAATAACCGCAATCGTTTTAACGTCTTTTTTGAGCGGTAAAATTCCGTCATTTTTCAACAAAACGAGTGATTCACGCGCCGCTTGCAATGACAATTTGTGATGCGGTTCAGTATCATTTTCGGAATAAAGAATGCGGGAATACTTAACCATTTCGGGCGGATCAAACATTCCAAGCTGAAAACGAATTTTCATTAAATTTTTAACTGCCGTATCAATTTCTTTTTCTGAAATCAATCCGTCTTTAACGGCTTGAATCAAAGATTTATATTCCTTTCCGCAAGTCAAGTCAGTTCCCTTTTTGACAGCTAATGCTGACGCTTCAGCTTCTGTTTTCAAAAATTTATGGCGAATATAAATATCATCAATCGCCCCGCAATCGGATACAACATGACCTGTAAATTTCCATTCGCCACGCAAAATATCAACCAAAAGTTTATCGCTGGCACAAGCCGGCAAACCGTCCAAACGATTGTAGGCACACATCACACCGACGGCTTTTCCGTCTAAAAGTGTCGTGCGAAACGCCGGTAAATAAGTTTCCCGCAAATCGCGTTCGGAAACAACTGCGTCAAAAGTATGGCGTTCGGGCTCGGGTCCGCTGTGAACGGCGAAATGTTTGACGGTGGAAACAACTTTCAAATATTTCGGGTCATTTCCCTGCAATCCACGAACAAACGCCGTCCCGAGTTTTCCTGTCAAATACGGGTCTTCGCCCCAAGTTTCCTGTCCGCGCCCCCAACGCGGATCACGGAAAATGTTGATATTCGGCGACCAAAAAGTTAAGCCCTTATAACGTCCGAAATCTTTATTTCTAACGGCTTCGTTATGTTTGGCGCGGGCTTCGGTGGAAATCACATCTGCCGCGTTGTATACTAATTTATCGTTAAAAGTTGCCGCCATTCCGATTGCCTGCGGAAAAACTGTCGCAACTCCCGCCCGGGCGACACCGTGCAGAGCCTCGTTCCACCATTCATATTCGGGAACGTCCAAACGAGGAATCGCCGCCGCCCCATTTTGCATCTGCGAAACTTTTTCTTCCAGAGTCATCCGCGAAACTAAATCGTCAACCCGTTGCTGAATAGGGAGTTTTGGATTTTTGTAGGGCAGCGCAGAAGTTTGCGCCGAAATTTTTGGAACAAAAGAAAATACGGTAGAAAAAAGCAAAACCAAAGCAATCAAATGACTTAAAGTTTTCATAAATTAAAATCAAATTTGCCCGCGGTTAAACGCGAATCTGCACGAATAAAAGATTTTTTTTTAATTGAATCGAATTCGCGTTCATTGGCGCGCAAACTTCTTAAACTAATTCTAAATAAATCGCCGTTACCGAAGCGGCATCGAAATCAAAAGTCAAAGTTTCATTATTAAATTTAACGTTTGCCTCGCGCGGCTGAACAGCATTTGGGTTTTCAAAAGTATTGTGATTGTGAACGTCATTAGTTGATAAAACACGGGCTTTTGCTAATTTGATTTTTGCTCCGCGAATGATGATTTCAGACGTTTGTTTTTCCGTTAAATGCGGATTTGTCACCGTCAGCGTTAGGTTTTTATCAATCACGGATGCCGAACCGGACAAACCCCAAAAATCCGCCGTTTTGCCGTTGCGGTCGTATTTAAAATTCGGCACGCTGAAAATTGAGCGAACATTTTTTGCGCCAAGATGCGGCGTAAACATTTCAAAAATGTGATAAGTAGGAGTCAAACAGAACTTATCACCGTCGGCTAAGAATAATGAATGCAAACAATTAACCAATTGGGCTATGTTTGCCATAAAAACTTTGTCGGACTGACGATTAAAGATATCGAGCGATAGCGAAGCAACCAAAGCATCACGCATTGTGTTTTGCTGTCCGAGCAAATGTGCGGGTAACAGTTCAGTTCCAGGACGATGCCACGAACCCCATTCGTCAACAGCAATTTTAGTGCTGTGTTTTTTGTCGTATTCGCCCATTATTTCCCAATGCTGCAAGATAAAATTTTCGATTTTGTCGGCTTCCGTCAGCAAATTGTAATATTCTTCGGTATTAAATTTGACGGCATCACCTTTGCCGGCGTTCCAATCGTTAGTTCGCCCGCCTGAAACATTCCACGAATAATGATGAATTCCCCAACCGTGAACGCGGCGGGTAATCATTCCTTCGCTTTTCGCCCGCATATTGGCAAAAAATCCGCGTGTCCAATTTGGGTCGTCACTACTCGCACCTGCTCCGACAAATTTTATCGGCAGACCGTAAGCGGAGTAGGCGGCAGAATAACGGCGAAATTCCTGAGCGTATTCATCAGCCGTCAATTCCCCGCCGCAGCCCCAACTTTCATTTCCGATTCCCCAAAATTCTACGCCGAAAGGGTCACGGCTTCCCGCCGAACCTTTTTCGCGGGCTTCGGCTAAAGTCGTGCTTCCGGCAGGCGAATTGCAATATTCCATCCATTCGTTAAAATCCTGCGCGGGCAAACTCCGTAAATTAGCCGCCATATAAGGTTTTCCACCAACCAAACGGCAAAATTGCATAAATTCATTGGTGCCGAAATGATTTGGTTCAAAACGCGCCGCCGAATCCATCGGAACATTTTTACTCGCCGCTCCATACCAGAAATTTGTTCGTTTCGGACGTTTTGAACGTTCGCCGATACCGTCGCGCCAGTTGTAACTATCGGCAAAACATCCGCCCGGATAACGGAAAAGCGGAGCTTTGATTTTTTTCAGAGCATCAACCAAACTTTTGCGAATGCCGTTGTAATTAGCGATTTTTGAACCCTCGCCAACCCAAATACCGTCATAAACGACTGCGCCGAGATGTTCGACAAAATGTCCGTAAATATTGGGCGAAATATCGGCAATCGGTTCATTTATTAAAATTTCAACCCGCGCATTTGCCGCACTTGTCGAACGCGGAAAGCCAAAAGCCAAACTGCCTGCTGCCAAAATTGAAGTTCCTAAAAATTCACGCCTTCCAAATTTTTTCATATTAAAAGAAAATCCTTTGCGTGCTTTGCGTGCTTTGCGTGAAATTAGCATCTTACGTTTTAACACTTTAATTTACGCAAAGAACGCAAAGTTTTGTTTTAAAAAATAATAAAAAACAGAAATTACAAACTATTAAATCTGTAATGTTTTCAACCATTTACTAATATCGCCGTTTCCTTTTTTTAAGTTGCGTCCAATTTTCAAAATTGCCTGAAAACAGTTTTTCCACGTCACGCCCGATGTCGTTTTTGCTGATATTTCGCCCGGCATTCATAAGCCTTTCGTAACTTTCGGATAAAACCTCAGCAATAATTTTACGTGAATGTTTCCATTTGTAAATTAATTGTTCAAGCACTCTCGCGTCTGAATGCTGTGGGATAAAACTTGTGCCTAAAAGCTCAATTCGTTCGCGGGTTATTTCAGCAATGATAGACGGATTATTCAAAAACCACCAACAGCCGAACGGCATTAAATTACTGAATTTTCTGGCGGAAACACATAGTTCGTGCTGATTTTCCCGGGAAAGATAGGTTACTAAAAAACGGACATCCGCATTTTCAACGCATAATTTATCTAATGATTTTATATTCCCTTTGCCCAGCCCGTCACCCGCTGCACGCAAGGCGGGATTGATATTTCGCCGCACTCCGACCATTGGGGCAAACGGCAAATTATGTTCTACAGCAGCCGGCAAAACGACTTCACGAATCAATTTATTTCGCTCGTCATCAGCAAAGTAATCAAAACTATCAGGCAAAGAAACTGCCATATAAAGCGGATTCATTTTCTCAATCCAACTATCAAAAAAAGTTCTTATTTCCGAAATAGTTTCATTACCTAAATCATTATTCCAATTCATTTTAGCGGCAGTATTTCGCCAATCGTTGAGTAGTCTGTCCATTCGCAAAGCAGCGAAAAATCTTTCATCAAACGGCACACCGCTTTCCCAAATTTTTACTTCGTCCGTATCAAACGGATCATTAGTCATCACCACTCGGCTAACGCGGGATTTTTGCAAAATCAAGTCAATATGTTTGGAAACGTCAAGAACCTGAAAATATTCGCGCAATTCGTTAAGGTCTTGGGCGTTTGTGTCCAGTCCTAACTCGTTCAAGATCGTAATCACACCTGTCGCGGCTTCGGAAAGCGGCGTATTTTCAACAAAAAGATGTTTCCAAACGAGATCGGCTTTTTCCGATTTGCTCATTTTCCAAAATTGTTCGGGTTTAATATTCGAATAACGGAAAAGTTCAGCAACCAGATAATGATAAGTCAACAGTTCGTCAATGCCGAAAAGATTCATTGCGCCGAATTCGGGAGCGAATAAATGCGTGTGAATGTCAATAACAGAAGTATTTTCAACAATTTCCTCAACAGTTTGCCGAAGTATCGCCGTTTCTCTTATGTAAAAAGTTTTGGAATTTCCATTTATGATGTTGTTAATCATTTTTTTATCTCACTAATTAATAGTTCAATTTTCAAGTCTTCTGATAATTAATTTTGCGAACTTTGCGGCTTTGCGGGAAATAAAATAGGTCTTTTTTCAATAATTTAGTTTCACGCAAAAACGTTAAGTTCGCAAAATTATTCAAAAAACTTAAAAATTAGTTTGACCCGAATCATTTTCATCAGCCCAACGATTGTTCGGCAAAATCGGCGACCAATCGGGGCGCAGAGGGTCTTTGTCATAATTATAGCCGCCTAATTCTTTGTATAATTCGCTGTATTCATTCAGCTTATCGCGGTTGATTTTGATGCCTAAACCTATGCCGTCTGGAACTTTGATACGCCCGTTTTTATATTCAAACTTTCCGCCTTCGATAATATCATCCGTTAAATGATGATAATGAGAATCCGCCGCAAAACTTAAATTTGGAATCACTGCACCGAGATGGAGCATCGTTGCCAGTTGAATTCCGAGTTCGCCGCTAGAATGAACTGCCACGCCTAATTGAAATGTTTCGCAAATTCCCGCCGCTTTGACACACGGACGAATCCCACCCCAAAATGTTGTATCCAAAAGGATTACATCAACAGCCGTATTCAAAATATTTGCCGCCAGTTGTTCAAAATTAACGACAACCGTATTTGTCGCCAACGGCATTCGCACTTTTTCGCGGGTTCTTCTCATTCCGTTTAAACCAAAAACTGGGTCTTCAAAATAATCATTTTTGATATGTTCAATTTGCTGACCAAACCAAATTGCCTGTTCGGTTGACCACGAAGCATTTGGATCGAAACGAAATGAATCGCCTTTCAAACTTTCGGCAACTGCTTGATAACATTCAAGTTCATATTCGGGGCGAAAAACGCCGCCTTTCAATTTATGCGAAGTAAATCCGTATTTCGCTTTCAAAACTTTAGCATGATTTACCAATTGTTCCGGCGTTCTGATTTCATCCACACCTGTTTTCAAATTTGCATAACGGAAAAATAAATATGAAGCGAACGGCACTTCGTCCTGCAATTTTCCGCCTAAAATTTCATAAACCGGGACATTCCATTTTTGCCCGATGATGTCTAGACAAGCAAATTCCAAAGCGGCTAAAATTTGCGTTCGGTTGTTATAGAGCGAAGCAGTCGGATTAGCAATTTTGAACCGCATTTCTTCCAAATTTGCGGGATTATGCCCAAGCAAATAGGATTTCATTGCGCGAAAAGCCGATTCTGCCGATTCCACGCCACCGCCCATTTCACCGAGTCCGATGATACCTTCGTCGCTTTCAACTTCAACAATCGTGCGAACAAATCTCCCCCAATGACAGCCCGCCGCGTGACGAAGCGGAGCTTCCAATGGAACGCTGACGGTTGTTGCTCTGATGTCGGTGATTTTCATAAAATACTTTTTAACCGCGAAACACGCTAAAAACGCTAAAACTAAAGGCAAAATAATCAACAATCATTTTTTCGTGTGTTTCGCGTATTTCGTGGTTAAGTCTCTTATTTGTGATTTTCGTCAAATTTTCCAATTCCTCGTGCAAAATCGTCCAGCAAATCAATCTTTTTATAATCTTCAAAGGTTCGCTTCGGTTTCCCACTCCTAAAGGTAGCAACAATTTTGAAAGACTTTGAAAATAACTTAAACTTGCATCTTTCCACCTAACCGCATCACATTCCTGAATCGCCAGTTTTCCTGCAATTGCAGTGTGGCGTTCGGCATCAATTTTACCTTTCAAATTATCCCAATTCTGACGGATTTTTCGCGCCCAATCAACACCGTGCTGATAATGCCGCGCAGATTCTTCCTACAAGGTTTTGCCTGATTTCATTTTATAATTCCACGTCACATTATGAAACCATAGCAGAAATTTTTCGGGAACGGTTTGCAAATTTGAATATTCGTTGGCAACAGTCGGAAAATATTGGCTGACCGTATTGTTTCCCGTTTTTGGGCGGTCAAATCCGATTATTATAGGCAATTATCAATTGAAACTGCCAGAGAAAAGTTAAATCGGCACTACCAAAAGGTCAATGAAAAAAATGCCAAATATCAAAAAACTTAAAAAACAAACTAATAATTAGTCTGTATGCTAATTTTTTATTATTTTTTCTGTGCGTTTTTTTTTCTGCTTAAGTTTTAGGTTAACCTGTTGAAAATAATTATTTTATTTCCCGCAACGACGCAAAATGTGCAAAGTTGATTCTTTAATAAACTCCATTTACAAACTATTAGCTGATTCTTCTAAATAACTTTCAACATTTTGCTTGAAGATTTTTAGTTCTTAAAGGCATAATCAAACCGACAAAATAAACTAAATTAAAATTTATGTATAAAAAAGTTTTGATACTATCGGCATCAGTCGGCGCGGGACATTTACGGGCGGCAGAAGCAATTGAAAAAGCATTCAAAGAACTAAAGCTGGCGGAAGAAGTTAAAAACATTGACGTTTTGAACTATACAAACCCGCTTTTTCGGCGATTATATTCAAAAGGCTATCTTGATATGGTTAATAATATGCCCGAAATTATTGGTTGGGTATATGATTCGCTGGATAAACCATGGGAAAATGAACGCCAAAGACTGGCTTTGGATCGTTTAAATACCAGACCGCTGGTAAATTTGCTTAAAACTGAAAAGCCCGATTTAGTAATTTGCACACATTTTCTACCAGCCGAAATTGTTTCCTGGCTTAAAGCAAAAGGCAAAGTTAACTTTCCTCAAGCTATTGTTATCACAGACTTTGATGCACACGCAATGTGGCTTTGTCACCACTACGAACAATATTTTGTTGCTCTTAAGGAAACAAAAGCCCTTCTTTCCAAAATCGGAATTCCCGCCGAAAAAATTACTGTTTCAGGAATTCCGATAGATCCGTTATTTTCTGAAAAGAAAGATAAAACGGCAATGCGTGAAAAATTTGGATTAGATACAGATAAACTGACGATTTTGGTTTCGGCGGGCGGTTTTGGGGTTGGAAATGTCGAACTTCTTTTGCAGGCATTAACGCAATTGGAAACACCTGCTCAAATTTTGGCGATTTGCGGGCGAAATGAAGAACTGAAAGTAAAGCTCGAAAAACTTGCCGTTGATAAATTAAATAATGACCGCGTAACATTTAAACCTATCGGATTTACTAAAGAAATGGATGAATATATGTCGGCATCCGATTTAATTGTCGGTAAACCGGGCGGGCTGACCACATCCGAAGCGATGGCAAAGGGCTTGATTTTTGTGGTGGTAAATCCGATTCCGGGACAAGAAGAGCGAAATTCCGATCATTTACTGGAAAAAGGTTGTGCAATTAAGTGTAATGATTTACTAATTTTAGCTTATAAAATTGATGAACTGGTCAATGATAAAACACGATTTGAAGCTATGAAGGAAAATGTTGCCAAATTTGCCCGACCGCTTGCCGCATTTGACATAATTGAAAAATTATTCAATTTGAAATAATTACACCTTGTCGCAATGTTTTTTGGCTCAATATTCTGATTTTTAACTTTTTTTAATGTATGAAGCCTTGACATTGCGAACTTTGCGTTTTTGCGGAAAATAAAATACTTGTTTTTTCAACAATTTAGCCTCACTCAAAGCCGCAAAGCACAAAAAATGAAAATTTAATGAAATTTACTTTACAACCAAAAGTTCTGAATCCCGCATTTATGCGGAAACCGCCAGCGAAATGCTACGGAAAAGCCATCTGAAGATGGAACTCATAACGCCGGAAAATATACTCTCATTTGATTAGGTTTATTTTTGCTGATTGTTTTAACCTACTCTGCCTAATTGACTTATTTCAAGCTCAGGATTATTTTGCGATATACGATGAACAGGCAGCAAATTTTGCCAGGCGGCTTTTTTCGCAATCAAAAGTTCTGCGTCTTCGATAGGAAGCGGCTTTGAAAATAAATAGCCTTGCCCGAATTCGCAAGCTAAAATTCTCAATTGATGAAGCTGGTGAACTGTTTCAATTCCTTCGGCAACAATGTCCATTCCCAAATTTTTGGCGAGCGCAATTATCGTTCTAACAATTTCGCCGTTTTCGCTTCCGTCTTCCATTGTGCTGACAAATGAACGGTCAACTTTGAGCGTATCTATAGGAAAACGATGGAGATAGCTAAGTGAGGAATAACCTGTTCCAAAATCATCAATGCTCAATTGGACTCTAAGTTTTTTCAAATCCCGAAGCATTGGAATAACCATTTCAGCATTTTCCATCACTGCGCTTTCAGTAATTTCTAACTTTAAAGTCGCCGGCTCAATTCTTGTTTCAATTATTATTTTTTGAACCTGTTGGACTAAATCTTTTTCGGCAAAATGTTTTCCCGATAAATTAACGCTCAAAAATAAATTTTTGTTGACCGGCGAACTATTTTGCCATTTGACAATTTGTTCGCACGAATGGCGCAACATCCACAAAGTAATTGGCACAATTAGGTTTGTGTCCTCGCTGATTGGGATAAATTCAGATGGCGGAATTAATCCGCGCTCCGGGTGTTTCCAACGAATTAAGGATTCAAACCCCACTAATTTCATCGAAGCCAATCCCACAATCGGCTGGAAATAAGCGCAAAGTTCTTCGCGTTCGAGTGCCAGTCGCAAATCCGTTTCCAATTGCAAAAGTGTCAGCGCACGCGCATACATCGATTCATCAAAAACTTTTATGTTGGAACCGCTTTCTTTGGCGTGATACATCGCAATATCCGCATCGCGCAAAACGTCCTCGGCTTCTTTATATTTTTTGTTTCCGAAAGCGATTCCAATGCTGACGCTGGAAAAAACCTGTCGCTCGTCAATCGTAAATGGTGCAGAAATTTTATGTTGAATAAATTCAGCAAATTTTATCGCATTTTCAATATTGGCAACATTATTGATAATTATTCCAAATTCATCGCTGCCGAAACGAGCGACTAAATCGCCTTCATTCACTGTTTGCATCAGTCTTTTGGCGACCTTTAATATTAATTTATCGCCGGTAATATGCCCCAAACTGTCGTTTATTGTTTTGAAACGGTTGAGATCAAGCGAAAGAATTGCAAAATTATAATTTGGAGTTTGTTTATGTTTTTCTAAAATGAACTTGAGAGTTTCAATAAAAAGACTACGGTTTGGAAGATTGGTTAAAACATCGTGAAAAGCGGCATGTCTGAATTTTTCTTTACTTTCTTTAAGTGATTCGTTAGCTTTTTCTTGAGAAGTAACATATTCCTGAAGTTCTTTTATGTAATTTTCGGCTAATTCAGCCCGCTCACGTTCCTTTTGTAGAAGATTTTTTTTCTGTTTTTGATCAAACCACAAATATGATAGACAAAATATTACATTGGCGAGAAAAACAAAAATTATTATCACTTTTTGTTCGGAATAAAAATATAATGAAATAATTGAGAATAGACTCCCGATAAATAATAGTAAATGAATATAGATTGTATTGTTTCTTCGTTTTGTTTGCACAGTTTTTAGAAAATTGAAACTAAAAAACAGATTTGTTTATAGGTAGATATTTACTTGAAAGCCGAGGGGACTAACTTTCTTCATTGTTATTATATGTTTAACTATGTTTATTTTCAATATAAATTTTACTTGAAATTCAATTTAAACTAAGATTCTCCGTGCATTTTTTGGATATGTCCATTATTTACACCATTTAGAAAAAATGAAAAAATTATCCCGTTTTCCGCAATAATGTAAAGACGCAATGTTAAAACTAAAATATTTTTGCGATAGTGTAATATTTTAATTAAATATCAATTATATCAATAAGATGCCGAAAAAATATATTCTTGCTTTTGACCAGGGAACAACCAGTTCGCGGGCAATCATTTTTGATAAAAATGGCTCGATAATTTCAGTTGCTCAGAAAGAATTTACACAGATTTTCCCAAAACCCGGTTGGGTTGAACATAATCCCAACGAAATTTGGTCAACTCAATTGGGTGTGGCAACAGAAGCGATAGCAAAAGCGAACATTAATGCTGGCGAAATCGCTGCGGTTGGGATCACAAATCAACGTGAAACAACCGTTGTTTGGGAACGCGCAAGCGGAAAACCTATCTATAACGCAATAGTTTGGCAGGATCGCCGCACATCTGAATTTTGCAACGAATTAAAATCAGACGGCAAAGATAAATTAATCAAAGATAAAACAGGTTTGATTGTTGATGCTTATTTTTCCGGCACAAAAATTTGTTGGATTTTGGACAATGTTGCGGGTGCGCGGGAAAAAGCCAACAATGGTGAACTCTGTTTTGGGACAATTGATACATGGTTGTTATGGAATTTAACAAAAGGTCAAATTCACGCGACTGATGTTTCAAATGCTTCGAGAACAATGCTTTGCAATATTCACACGCTTAATTGGGATGGTGAATTGCAGGATATTTTGAATGTTCCGGGTAATATGCTTCCACAAATTCGCAGCAGCAGCGAAATTTACGGGTTTGCCGAAAATATTTTGTCCGATTCAAAAATTCCAATTGCGGGCATCGCAGGCGACCAGCAATCTGCGCTGTTTGGACAACTATGCACAAGCGACGGAATGGTTAAAAACACTTACGGAACAGGTTGTTTTATGTTGATGAATACGGGCGAAAAACCTATTCTGTCAAATTCAGGTTTGCTGACAACGGTTGCCTGGAAAGTAAATGGAGTCACAAATTACGCGCTGGAAGGCAGTGTTTTTATTGGTGGTGCGGTTGTTCAATGGTTACGGGACGGTTTAAAAATCATCAAAAATTCGTCCGAAGTGGAAGAATTAAGCCAAAAAGTTTCAGAGAGCGAAGGAGTATATTTTGTTCCGGCTTTTGCAGGGCTTGGAACGCCGCATTGGAATCAACAGGCTAGAGGAACTATTGTCGGATTAACCCGTGGTTCGACCGATGCCCATATTGCCCGCGCCGCACTGGATAGCATTGCTTTTCAAACGATGGATATTTTAAATGTAATGAAAGCTGATTCGGGAATTTCAATCAAAGAACTGCGGGTTGATGGCGGGGCAACAGTTAATGATTTGCTGATGCAATTTCAATCGGATATTTTGAATACCAAAGTTGTCCGTCCGGTAATTACTGAAACTACTGCTTTGGGAGCAGCATATTTAGCAGGATTAGCAGTCGGATTTTGGGAAAATATCCAAGAAATTCAAAATCAATGGCAAATTGATAGAACTTTTTCGCCCGTAATGAATGCTGAAAAACGGGCAAAATTAAATAACAGCTGGCAAAGGGCGATCAAAGCGGCGAAAGCGTGGGCAGATAATAAGTAACCCCAGTTATAACATCATCAAATAGCCGGAAAAAGGTGCAAAAATTCACATAAAGTTCATTCTTAACGGATAAGTTTAAGATTGTAACGGCTTTCAATTAAAAATAATTGGACGGGCAAACAACTGAAGTTATAAGCCTGATTGACTGTTCATTTTATATTGTAAATTTTGCGCTTTTTTGCGCCTATTTTCTTACTCAAAACTGAAAGTAAATTGTTTAAATCCATCGCATAAATTTTGCAAAAGCGGTTAAAATTACTGCTACCAGAATCATTAAGCCTATTGTAATCCAAAATCCGTATTCATTTTTGAAAATAGCATCAACTTCAAAATTCATACCCAAAATACCGGCAATTACTCCTGTAAAACCAATAATTAGAGTAATAAAAGTTAAACTTTGCACTAATTCATTAGTTTTTTGCGCTGATTTGGTCGCATATAAATCAAATAGACTTAAAACCGTGTCGCGCGAAGATTCAATAGCATCGAAAGCGTGTTCAAAATGTTCATTCAGCATCCGAAAATGGTCTGCCGAATCGGATTGAGCAATTTGTTGAAAATCAGGGCGCGAAAGTGCGTAAAAAACGTCACGATGAGGCAAAAACCAACGTCGTATATTTGAAACAACTTGCCGTAAACCAACCACTTTTGTTAAAAAATCATTTGTATCTAATTCTGTTTTTAAAACCTGATCATCTAATTCGTCAACTTCCGCTTCAATTTTTTCTAAAGCTCTAAAATAAGAAACGATATGTAAATCAAGCAATGTGGCGATAAAACTTTCAGCGTCTAATTCACCAATTTGTGATTCTCCTTTTTCACGTTCTCTAAACTCTTGAAAATATTGCACTTCCCCTTCGTGAATAGTGACAACGAAATTTTTTCCGACAATTATATCAATCGGAATTTTTTTAATTTTTTCTTTTTTACCTGAGTCCACAGAAACTATAAAAAAGCGAAAAAAGTTTTCAAAAATTTCAATTTTAGGTCTTTCCGATTCATTTAAAATACTTTTGAGTGAGAGATTTTCTAATTCAAGCGCATCAATTATTTTTTTTATCTCATCTTTTTCACGTTTTAAAACATTTATCCATAATAATTGAGTATCGCTCAATCGTTTAACATTGATCTCTTCCAAACTGATTTCTTTATCGCTTCCATTTGAATCGTATAGATAAATTGTTGTTTCCACTTTATTTAGTTCCTCAAATAACACAACATTATCTTTCTTTTTGCTGATAAATCTTTTGTTGGTTTCTAATTCAAAATTTTCTCTGCAAATACACTATTTTGGATTATTTAATACTTCTTTCGGTGAATTTTGATGTTTGGGAAAAGGTTGATTTTCAGTTTCCGAAGCCGCATCGGAAGCACCAACGATATCGCGTTCATTTGGATTACCATTTGATTCATCGCCCCGCCGCATCATTTGGGCAAATTCAGTAACATTGGTCGAAGCAGATGCCTTGCCAAGTTCTTCGGCTGAAAAACCTTCCCTTTTAGTTTTTTCTGATTTCACATCATTATCAGCTTCCAGTTTTTGTTCCTTTTGTTTTTTTTCCATAAAATTTCCCTCACAAAATTTGTGCTGTAATCATCAATATACAATTAATGTGCCATCTGATTGTTTTGTCTTTGATTATAATAGTAGGCGATTAAATTATTTGCTTTGAATAATTTAGCAATTTTAGCGTAAATTAAAAATTTAAAGCATTATGATAAAATAAAAATTAGAGCTGATGATTTGTCCTAAAATCGGACACCTTTTCTTTAAAATAAAATTACTAAATAATTTGAGTGAATTTAGTCGGCTCTTAAAATATTTTCCAAAACGCTAAATTTTCATTAATATTAAAAAAGTCCATTAAATAATATGAGCAAGCAGGCAATAAAAGTTTTAATTATAGAAAACAATCACGAAGATCAGGAAAATATTATTAATCTTTTACAAAAAGACTTTCCAGCACATTGGGATCCTAAGCTTAGAATTCCACGTGGACAAGTTGTCGCG